>OLQQ01000050.1_pt1 | contig 81559 bp, 58 predicted proteins | sample 1672041 | NCBI WGS metagenome assembly OLQQ01 (sample SAMEA3136639, study PRJEB25190) | human gut metagenome
CCGCCAAGCGCCGTCGCGGCGACCTGCACATTGGCCTTCGCCGGCGATTGATCCGTCGCATTTGAGAAATCGTTCTTGGCATCTTGAGAAGAAGCATCGTTTGGAGCCTGCGTTTGGGCTCCATCATTGGCGGAATTGCCAGCGGCAGCTTCTGCTGAGTCGTCCGCCTTATTGTCTGTCGCACCATTTGAGGATTCGGAAGGTGTTGGCGCACCGTTTGATGTATTGGCCTCTTCTGACGTCTTATCGTCAACGTTGACATTGCGAGCAGAAGGAGCAGCTACGACAGTATTACCCCCCCCCCTCAGAAATTACGGCATTAGGAGAGCTACTCACATCGTCTATATTCTGAGCATATGCTGCAGGCACCATGCACACGATGGACAAGGAAACAGCAATAACCGAAGCAAGGCAACGCTTCAAGGCATGGCGCTGCCTTCCAGATTCCTGTTCTGTTCCTCCGTTAAACCCGCAACGGACGAACTTCGATTTCGAGCCCATTGTTTCCCCTCATAGATTCGCAATCCCTTTTTCGGGAGGTCACTGCATACAATTATACAAGAAGTTGGCCCGTTGTCTAATTGAAAGTGCAACACCCGTTATTGGAGATTGTCCAGATAACCAGTCCGAAGGGATGTTGCACCTATGGGGAAAGTAAATTCGCACCTGTCGGAAGAGGAACGCCAGGTCATCCAGATCGAGGTCGGCAACGGCACGAGCGTCAGGAAGATAGCCCGTTTGCTGGGACGCGGCCCGTCCGGCATCAGCAGGGAGATCAGGCGCAACACGTGGTTCCCGTCCAACGAGAGCGAGTCCTACCGGCCGTACCGGCCGAAGCGTCTGAAGACGGGCCCGTGGACGGGCCGCTACTACATCGCCGGCCCCGCGCAGCGCAAGGCCGACCGGCGCAGGGCGAAGCCGCGCAAGCCATACCGCCTGTCATTCGGCCGCCTGTGGGCGCGGGTGGACGAATGGCCGGGTAGAGGCTGGTCGCCGCCGCCGGTCAGCGGCATCATCCGCCGTTGCCTGCCCAAACGCACGATCATCGAACCCGGTATGGCAAGAGGGCTCCAGGAGATCGTCGACGAGACCGACAACCGGCCCATGCGCATGCTCGGCCACCTCACGCCCGCCGAGGCATTCGCCGACGAGCTGCTAAACTTGCAAGACAAACAAGGATGTCGCACTTCTAAATAGACAACGGGGACAAAAGAACAAAAAACGCTCATTTGCGGGGGCCGGTTAGCGTATGTCTTTCTGGGCAAAAAGAAAAGCCCCGCAACTACGCGGGGCTTTTCCAACGAGGCCATAAGAGAGGAAGAGAATCGCCTCGTTTAATGGTTGGCATGACCGGAGTCATACCAAGTATCTGCTAGTTCCTCTACTAGTTCAGACGCAGCTCGGTCGACGGAGCGAACAGGTGCATCTTGGAGGGGTCGATCTTGATCTTGACGGTCTGGCCGATCTTCGGCAGCGCACGCGGGTTCACACGAATCGTGGTGAGCTTGTTCTGGTCGGACATCATCGTGGACGCCTCGGCAGCGGAGCCATCGGTGATGATGGTGCCGTAGATGTAGCCGTCGGAGCCCAGATCCTCGATGTTCTGAACCTTCAGCGAGAAGGCGTTCGGATCGTCCGGGGTGGCCAGGGTGGCATCCTCGGGACGGAAGCCGACGACAATCTTGCCGCCATCCTCAGCGGTCAGCTTGTTGACGGCCTCGGCGGGCAGGTCGACGGTGTCCTCACCGATCTTCGCCTTGCCGTTGACGACCGGGTGAGTGTTGATGTTCATCGACGGGGAGCCGATGAAGCCGGCGACGAAGACGTTGGCCGGGCGATCGTACAGCTCGGTCGGAGCGCCGACCTGCTGCAGGACGCCGAGCTTGATGACGGCGATGCGGTCGCCCATCGTCAGAGCCTCGGTCTGATCGTGGGTCACGTACAGGGTGGTGACGCCGAGCTGACGCTGCAGGGCAGCGATCTGCGTACGGGTCTGCACACGGAGCTTGGCGTCGAGGTTCGACAGCGGCTCATCCATGAGGAAGACCTTCGGCTCACGAACGATTGCACGGCCCATGGCCACGCGCTGACGCTGACCACCGGACAGAGCCTTCGGCTTGCGGTCGAGGTACTCGGTCAGATCCAGGATCTCAGCGGCCTTCTCGACGCGCTTGCGAATCTCTTCCTTCGGGGTGCCAGCGATCTTCAGGGCAAAGCCCATGTTGTCGGCGACGGTCATGTGCGGGTACAGAGCGTAGTTCTGGAAGACCATTGCGATGTCGCGGTCCTTCGGCTGCATCGTGGTGACATCATTGCCACCGATGAGGATGCGGCCCTTGTTGACCTCTTCCAGGCCGGCCAGCATGCGCAGAGTCGTGGACTTACCGCAGCCAGACGGGCCGACCAGCACCAGGAACTCGCCGTCCTTAATGTCAAGATTCAAATCATCCACAGAGGGCTTATCGTTGCCCGGGTAGATACGAGTGACGTGGTCGAATACGACTTCTGCCATGATATTCATCCTTTCAGAGGCAGGTACGTGCCTCACGATCCGTTGTAAAGGGATTACTGTGCCTTGATCATCAGTCCCTACACTGGCAACGTCAAACCGCAGCGTTCTTTTTTCCTTCGGTTCATTGAAGACTCTCTTCGTTGAGCCACGTACTACTATACACGTCCGCTGGAACACGTCAACACGCGCGTCTGAAACGCGGACGTAACATCGACGGGCCTTCAACCGGCATCCCGCAGCCGGCATTATCCTTACTCCGGCCTCATCTCAGTCCCCCCCCTCCTCCCATCCATCTCCCGCCTCTCCCCTCCCCAAGTCCTCTCCTCTTTTTGCGTTCCTAAGTGCGCGCCGAAACGACGACCGTGCGCACATAGGTACGCAAACAGGGCCATTTGCGTCCGTATGTTCGCGCACTTGTCGTTCCGGCGCGAACTTAGGAACGCAACGGCGCTTCCGGCTCAATCGGCATGCTCGAATATTGGGTGCGCCCCGGCACGCGGCACACCGGCCTGCATCAGCTTCATGACGAACGGCGCGCGCTGGACCACTTCGATGTAATTCGTCCGTATCACAACGCTCACTCCGGCCTCTTTCAGATCCTGTTCGCGCTGCCTTTCGTCACGGACCACCTGCCGAACATCCCGGTTCGACGTCATCTCTGGATCGATGTATTTCTGCATACCGTCAAACTCCAGCACGATGATGCGGCCATCTTCCGTATGCCAGATGAAATCGACCCGGCCCGCCTCCTTGCCGGTCACGCGGCTGTAAAACGTATGCTGCAATTGCGGAGGAACAAACCCTTCTTCGATGGATACAGCCCGGCAGAACGACTCTCCTCCGTTCTCGCTGCGAGCATCCGCATAATGCAGCAGACGAAATACCGGCCCACAATCCACTCGCAGACCATCACAGACGGCGACGATCTCCTCGCGGGTCACGAGCCCCCGGCGCAACGCGGAATCGAACATCGACAGCACGTGCTCGAACGGATACAAGAGCGCGCAGTCCACCAAGGTTCTTGCCGGACTGGTCACACGTACCTCGCCGATACATACATTGTCACGCAATGCCCGTTCGTGGGCGATCCGGTCAGCCAACTTGCTCACCTGACTCCAGGTATTCGACCCGTCCTGCGCTGCTCCATCACCGCGAGGCCGGTACAAACGGACCACACGGCAGTCCTCCCGTATATCGGATCTACGCACCGAGATGCGCCGCAGCCGGTGGTACGACCGACGTGACTTGGTGAATCCGTCAGTCGCGATGTACACGTATGGCTCGTCATGCAGCGTCCATGAGTGCTCGAACCCGTAGATGACCGCCGCGCTCAGTCCGGCGAATACGCGCTCGGGATGCCGTCTCGCCATTTCGCGAATGACATGTGACGCTTGCTCAATGGGATTCAGACCATCCCAGTATTCACGACGCGCGTACACGCTGCGAAATGGCCGCACGACATCGCCGCAACGAGTTCGCCGCAGCATCGCCTGTCGTTCCGCCGGGCTGGACGCGGAACAACATCGCCCGTCCATTTCCGCCCGGTTCATCAGATCGTCTAGATGCTTGTGCTGTCTCATATGTTGATGATGACAATATGGACCGCCGCTGCGCAAGCGAATCCGGGGTATGTGGTCGAAGGCTAGGCGATTGTGGATAACTCGGCGCGTCGCGGCGGCATCAACGGCTGTGACGACACATTTGCGTTCTTAAGTGCGCACCGAAACGACAAGTGCGCGCACTTAGAAACGCAAACGATATCAGGGGGGGTAGGGAGTATCGAAGGGGACAGCAGGGGAAGGAGGAATATCAGGGGTAGAGAGAACGGGCACAGGGCGGTGAGTAGGATAGGAGGGTATGAGCGATGCGTTGAATTTGGAGCCCGGAGCGTTGGTCGGCGGCTACACGCTGATGTCGCGGCTGGGATCCGGAGCCATGGGATCGGTCTGGCGCGTGCATGATGACGGTGGCGAGGAATACGCGATGAAGATATTGCGCGATTCGCTCGCCGATGACCGTTCGACGGCGTCCGCGCGCGATCAGATCACGGCACGTGAGCGGTTGCGCCGAGAGGCGATGGCGTTGAAGAAAGTCAATCATCCCGGCGTGTGCGGCATCGTGGACATGGAGTTGGATGATTCGCTGGCGTTCATCGTCACCGAGCTGATCGAGGGCAAAAACCTGCGCGACGACGTCGCCGCGAATGGGCCCTACGTCGCCGATGACCTGGAACGACTGGCATCCAAGCTGATGGACGCAGTCAAGGCGGTTCATGCGGCGGGCATCGTGCATCGAGACATCAAGCCGACCAATGTGATGGTTTCGGCGACCGGCCCGGTTCTGGTGGATTTCGGCATCGCCATGGGCGAAGGCGAAAGCCATGTGACGCGCACCGGCCTAGTGATGGGAACGCCGGGGTTCATCGCGCCGGAGATTATCGAGGGAACCGAATCCGATGAGATCACGGACTGGTGGTCCGTGTCTTCGGTGCTGGCATTCGCGGCAACCGGAAAGCCCGTTTTCGGCACTAAGCCGATGATGGCGGTGCTGGAACGCGAGGCGTCCGGCAACGCGAACCTCGCAGGTCTTCCCGCCACCACCATGACGGCGTTCCGTGCGGCGCTGAACCCGGATCGCAGCAAGCGCTGCACTCCGGAGCAACTGCTGCAGGCGATCACCGTGGACGCGTTCAACCCCGGCGCCTGGCAGCAGCACGACGATAACGCCGCGCAATCCGGTCAGACGGATGTGATGCGCCCTTTTGACCATACCGACCTGCGCAACCCGCGTCTGTTATGGCGCCCGCATGAGCCGGCCGGATCAGGTGAAAAACCGACTGCAGCCGTCACCAAGGCAGGAATGCCAAGGCAAACCGCGATGCCCGGCGTTCGGCCCGCTTTGCAGCGGATCATCGGACAATCGGCGCCCTCACCGTATGCGACGGTTCCGCCGATTCCGAGGCTCCCAAACGCCAGCCAAGCCGCTGACACTGCATCCGCCAGTCTTCGACGGCTACCATCAATCGGGGCAGGAGCAGATGCCGGAACCTCGGACGGAACCGTACCGCTCCGGGGAGCACCGCTACCGGGAAATATCGCGTCTTCTCAGGCACCCGGCAACGACCGGACGGCGCCGATGTCCCGCCTCACCCCACCTATGCCGCCGACCATGCCGGTCGGCACCGAAGCGACCGAATCGTTGCGCCCACAGCCGACATCGGTTCTGCCCGCCTCCACCATGCCATTCGATTCCACGGTCAGCGTCGGACGAACCATGCCCATGCAACCGCAGCCGACGACGGCCCTACCCACGGACGATGCGGACATGACCGGAGCAACGGCCGTAATCGAGCCGTCATCATCCGCCGACACCGCGGCAACCCTGGCGATGGATGATCCAGTGTGGTCGGGGCGCCAGCAAATCCCCACCATGACCATGCCGCCGCTGAGCCCCCAGCAGATCTTCGCCGACCCTGATGAAGCCGCAACGCCGACGACCGCAATGCAACCCGGCCAGCCCGCACAGCTCCAGCCAGCCGCGCAATTCCAGCCGTCCATGCAATCCATGCCGACAGCGCAGGCCATGCCGCCGATGGCCATGAACCCGGCAGACATCAAGCGCCAGACCTATCTGCGTCAAGGCACGCCGCTGCTCGCCGCATGGGCAGCGCCCATAGCCGCAATGGCCGCGAGCATGCCGTTGGCGGCAATGGTCGCAGCCACGCTGCTGTGCTGGCTGCTGCTGACGGTAGGCTATTCGACAGACGCCCAGCTGCAACGCGAATACAGACGCGGCGGCACACACAGCGCCGGCGACACCGCGATGCGCATCATCACGCTGCCATGGCACGCCCTCAGGGGGTTGCCTGCGGCAATAGGGCGCGGGCTGCTCGCCGTCGCGACGCTGGCGCTGGGATCCACCCTCGCGACGCTGATCTTCAGTCTGCCGGTCGTAAACACGCGGTTCGCCATAGGCGGCATCACCATTGTGGTACCCATCATCGCCGCCTCCCCCGTGTCCCCGTCAGGTCTGGCTCTGGCCATCTGCGCGGCGATCAGCTGGATCATCGGTATGCTGGCGCCCGCACCGACCATGCTGCGACTTGGCACCGGCACCCTGCTCGGTCTCAACCGGCCCGCGGGCTCCAGCGGCGCAGGCATGCTCCCCGAATCGTCCGACAACGAAACCGCTCCCGCGATATCCGCCCAACATTCCGGGCGTGAATTCGCCGTATGGATCGCATGGGCGGTGATTACACTCTCAGCGTGCACGCTGCTCGGTCTCGGACAGGGCATCAACTGGTGGCCGCTGCCCTCCAACGTCGCATAACATCCCCATCCCAGCTGCATGCCGAGCGACGGCAATGCCCGGTTTGTAGCCATTGTCACGTTCCATCATGCGGCAAACGGCGCAACCCGCCGCCGGAAAAGCGAACCCTTCTACTACTATGGGCAACAAACCGGCAGGAAAGGGATAACTGTGGCACAAAAGAATCAGAACGCGAAGCGCAACACCAGGGCAAGCCGTCGCGCCGCCGAAGAGAAGGCGGCGCAGGAGAAGGCGGAGCAAGCGGCCAAGGAGCGCAAGCAGCAAACCATCATCGGCGCAGTGGTCGTCGCCATCATCGTCGTGCTAGTGGCAATCGCCGGCTTCGCCATCTATGGAGCCATTCACAAGAACGACGTGGCGAAGAGCACCACCGAGGAGCAGGCATACCAGCAGCTGCAAAAGGTCGAGACCAAGCCATCGGCGGCCGACGACAAGGGCGGCATCCTCATCTCCAGCGAAGGCTATGGCAAGAAGGCGTCCGGCGCCCCCACCGTCGCCGTGTACATGGATCCGCTGTGCCCCGGCTGCGGCGAGTTCAACCGCCAGACCGATCCCACGCTGATCTCGCTGGTGGACGCGGGCCAGATCAACCTGGAGATCCACCCGATGTCGTTCATGGACGAATACTCGACCGACGAATATTCCAGCCGCGCCACCGGCGCCATCCTGTACATCGCCAGCAATGACGACAACCCCGATCACCTGCTCAAGTTCATCTCGAACATCTACGCCGAGGACTTCCAGCCCGGTGAGGCCAGCGAATACAAGTCGGTCAAGAACAAGGCGCTCAAGCAGCAGGCGATTGACGCCGGCGTACCGCAGTCCGTGGCCGACAAGGCGTTCAACGGCGAATACAGGAAATGGCTGGATGCCATCAACCTGTACACCCCGAAGCGCCCCGAACTGTGGCAGGTGTCCGGTTCGAACAAGGGTGTCATGGGCACGCCGACCATCACCATCAACGGCAATTACTGGGATCGCAACCAGCTGTCACTCGCCGGCATGAACAACAAGACCGGCATCATCGCGTCGCTGGGCCTGAAGGAAGACGAAGTCGGCCAGAAGGGCACGATGCCGTCGATCGGCGAATCGGGCAAGCCGATCTCGCTGACGACCGGCGAATGACGAATGACCCGTCATGCCCCGCAAATGAACGATGACACCCACGTAGACCCGTGTCGCGCTGTGATCTTCGACCCCGGCCGGAGGAACCGCAACACGGGTTTGCGACATTCTGAATTGACCAGCGCGGTGAAACTGGTAAGCTGGTCAATCGTTCGATGACACCTGTCCGCATTGTGCGAATGGGGTCCGCCTCCTTAGCTCAGATGGCCAGAGCGGCCGCCTTGTAAGCGGCAGGTCGTCGGTTCGATCCCGACAGGAGGCTCGCGGCACAGCATACCGCGTGTCATGTGCGATGCACGGTCGACATGTAGTAAGCTGTGTTTACATATAGTCTTACCTTGTGTAAGTGCCAGAAGCCTTCCCCCAACTTATGGCTTCTGGAAGGCAGAGCGTCCCCCAATTAGCTCTGCCCACAGGGGGGCGGGACAATCCCCTTCTCTCCCGCCCCCTTCTTCTTTATCTTGATATATGTGACCACCCCAGTAGCTCCGCGACAGCCCTTCGGGCAGGGCAAAAAAGTACCAAATGTGGGAGTATGGGTGACGGTCGTGCGATGCCCAGCGAAGCATCATCGTGATTGGTTACAATGCTAGCCGTAGCTCATGGAAGGATGACATATGGCCAGGCGGTGGACACCACGACGTTTTGTTCGATTGCGTCGCATTCGGGTGGCGATCTGCGCCGTCGCCGTGGCTCTTGCCTCAACGGTCGCATTCGGCGTCGCCGCACGCAAGACCATCGCACTCAGCATCAACGGCGACACCCAGACCGTCACCACGTATGCCATGAGCGTGACGCGCCTGCTTGAAGAGCGGGGCGTCGACGTCAAATCCCATGATCTGGTGCAATCCACCAGCGGCGACATCCTCAGCAATCATGACGTGGTCACGGTCCGCAGCGCATATCAGACGACCATCAGCATCGACGGACAGCGCGTGCCGTTCTGGACCGTGGCGACCAGCGCCTCCCAGCTGCTCGGGTTTTTCCAGCAGAACGAGAACGAGGCCGCGAAAGTCACCGTGGACATCGACAACATCTACAGCCAGCTCACCGGCGGCCTCGTCATCAACGAGTCCGGCCCGGTGACGGTCATCGCCGACGGCAAAACGTCGGTCGCGCCGAATGGCAAGCTTCCCGCCGCGTCGATTCTCGATTCCAAAGGCATCAGCCTCAACAAGGAAGACCGCGTCAGTGTCGAGAAGGACGGAGACAAGACCGTGCTGCGCGTTCAGCGCGTCACCCACGGGCAGGAGACGACGACCGTCGCCATTCCCCATGGTTCGCAGACGATTGTTGATAAGTCGTTGAAGCCAGGAACATCCGTGGTCCGCCAACAGGGGGAAGACGGCGAGAAGAAGCAGGTCTATAACGTCACGTATGTCGATGGCATCGCAGAGACGCGAACGCTGATTTCGGAGACGACCACCAAAATCTCCCTCGACACCATCGTCGCCGTAGGCCCGGAGAAGGCCGCCGAACCTTCCGACACCAGCAAGGGGCAAGCCGATAAAGGCAGTGACAACGCCGGCAAGTCAGGCAACAAGTCGAATACCGGCAAGTCGGATGGCAACTCCTCGAATGGCAGCACGTCCGGCGCAAACAAGTCGGATGATACGTCGAACAATGACAAAAACAACGACAAGAACAACGGGAATTCGGGCAACAACGGCAATTCCGGGAACTCAGGGAACTCAGGCAATAGCGGCAACTCGGGAAACTCCGGCAACTCGGGAAACTCGGGAAACTCCGGAAACAACGGCGGCAACGGCGGCAACGGCGGCAACGGCAACTCCGGCAACTCCGGCAGCAGCTCGCAGGGACGCCTATGGCACCCGACCGCCGCGCAGGCCAAAGCCTACGCATCCGGCGCGGCCGCACAGCGCGGCTGGACCAGCTACGACTGGACATGCCTCGACAAGCTGTGGACCCGCGAATCCAGATGGCTGTGGTACGCCGAGAACGCGAAGACCGGCGCCTACGGAATCCCGCAGTCGCTGCCTGCGAGCAAAATGGCCGAGTTCGGCGCAAATTACCGTGACGACGGCGCTGTGCAGATCGACTGGGGGCTGGCGTATATCGCCCAACGGTATGGCAGCCCATCCAAGGCATGGGAACGCTCCGAACAAATCGGCTGGTACTGATAGCGAGCGTTATGACTGACATGAATCCATCCCCTGCACCTTCCGGAGCATCCGCAGCCGCCGAGAAACCCGCAGCCGCCGGGCGACTGCTCGGCGCGGCCGACATCCGTCACATAGCAGCCGAAGCCGGCATCAGCCCGACCAAGAAATTCGGCCAAAACTTCGTCATCGATCCCGGAACAGTGCGCCGCATCGTGCGCGAGGCCGCGGTCACCGCCGATACGCGGGTGCTGGAAGTCGGCCCTGGATTGGGGTCGCTGACACTGGCCATCCTGGAAACCGGCGCCACGATGACCGCGGTCGAGATCGACCCGCCGGTCGCGCAACGGCTGCCGCATACCATCGACACATACATGCCGGATGCGAGGAACCGCCTCACGGTCATCAACAAGGACGCGCTGGCCCTCACGTCGGCGGACCTCCCCGAGTTCAGCGGCGACGAACCGTTCACCCTGGTGGCGAACCTTCCGTACAATGTGGCCACGCCGATCATCCTGACGCTGCTGGAACGCTTCGACATGCTGACGTCCTTCGTGGTGATGGTGCAGAAAGAAGTCGCGGACCGTCTGACCGCCACTCCCGGCTCGAAGATTTACGGCGCGCCCAGCGTGAAGCTGGCGTGGTACGGCTCGGCGGAACGCGTGGGCAACATCGGGCGTCACGTATTCTGGCCAGCGCCGAACGTGGATTCGGCCCTGGCCGGGTTCACCCGTGTCCAGTCGCATGCGGGCCCGCGCGACCCCCAGTTGCGCCAGCTGACGTTCCAGTTGGTCGACGCGGCCTTCAGCCAGCGTCGCAAAACGCTGCATGCCGCACTCAAGCGCATGGTGCCCGATGAAGTGTTCCACACGGCGGGCATCGACCCGACACGCCGCGGCGAGACGCTGACCATCGACGAATTCGCCGCTCTGGCGACGGCGCTGAGGCAATCGCAGCATGAACAGGGGCAGGCATCATCATGAGCGCCACAGCAATGGACAATGTACGGTCAGCAACACCGGGTCAGGTACGGCGTTCGCCAAGCGTCCCCGCGCATTGGCCCATCCGCCGTCATGTAGCAGCCGCGGAAACGACACCGGCCGGGCCGCTGCACTCGGTGGAGGTCACGGTTCCCGCGAAAACCAATCTGACGTTGCACGTAGGGCCCGCCCATGAGGAATGGGGCGGACGGCACGCGCTGGACACGATATATTGCGCCATCGGCGTCAACGACGTGGTGACGGCGACTGCCAAGACCCCCGGCAGCGGGTTTTCGCTCGAACTGAGCGGCGAGCATCTGGGTGATCTGGCATCGAGCGGCAGCGACATGCGCCGCAACCATGCGGTGCTTGCGTTGTTCGCGATCGCCAGGGCCGCGGGGCGGGAGCCGGACGTGGCGCTGCATGTGGACAAACACATTCCCGTCGGCGCCGGATTGGGCGGCGGATCCGCCGACGCGGCGGCGACATTGCTCGCCGTGAACACCCTGTGGGGACTGCACTGGCCGATTGAACGGCTGCGTGACATCGCCGCCACGCTCGGCGCCGATATGCCCTTCTGCCTGGAGGGCGGATATGCGCATGGCACCGGTTTCGGCGAGCGGATCATCCCGCTGGAGGATGATTCATCGTGCGTTCAGACGCTGCGAGACCGTGGATTCGCCGGCCAATTGCTGGTGGGAGCGTACCGTGCGCAACTGAGCACGCCGAATGTCTACTCGACCTTCGACAAGTTGGGCGCGGGAGACGGCGACGACAACCATCTGCAGCGCGCCGCGGTCGCCTTGCACCCCCGCAGCGGCGAAGCCATCGAAGTCGCCCTGGCCGCCGGGGCATCCCGGTCATTCGTTTCCGGCTCCGGCCCATCGGTCATCGCGTTCGTACCGGACGATGCCGTCGCCCGCCGCGTTCGCACCGCATGGGAGCAATCCGCCACGGTGGATCGCATCATCGCTGCGCAGGCGCCGGCGAGACCGGTCATAACCGTCCTGCCATCCCTGTCTTATCGCGTCAGACAGTGACGCTAATCTGTGTACCAGTCTCGTAAGAAAAGGACGGACCCATGACTCAGCCTTATGACGAACGCGCGGAACGCAAGCGTTACATTCGCCGCCGCCAGCAGATCGTATTCTCCTGTGTCGGCGCGGTGCTTGCCGTCGCCCTGATCGTGTCGGCGCTGTTCTATTTCCATGTCGGGGGTCTGGGCATAACGGCCACGTCCGCAGTCAAGCCGAATTACGGCGTGCGCGTGCCCTGCTCGACCAAGGACGCCAACGGCAAGAACCAGACATATTCCAACTATGCGAACGTCAAGGTGCGCGTGCTGAACGGCACCAAATTCGTCGGCTTCGCGAAGGCCGTCAGCACCGCGCTGTCGAACCGCCAGTTCAAGGTCACCGGCTGGGACAATTACAAGGGCAAGAAGGTCGAGCGCACCACAATCTATTTCGGCAAGAACGCCATCAACGAGGCGTACACGCTGAACACGAACTTCACGGACGCGGTGATGGTGATGGATGACCGCGACGACAAGCTGATTGACGTGGTGCTCGGCGCCTCGTTCAACGATCTGGCCAACAAGGACAGCCTGCCGAGCGGCGACACCGCCATCGAAAACTTCGAGGGATGCGTGCCCGTCCAGTCAATGGGCACCTTGCCCAAGGCCCTCGATCATGAAAAGGTGGAATGACGGCCAGCATCGTCATGACGGCCTGAAACCCCCGATATTCGGCGGCTGCCTGCCTTACGCGGACAGCCGCCGAACCGTTTCTTGGGCACGTTTACAGCGACGCGTGCCACCGCTTGAGCTCGGCCACCGCGGTGTCATGGTCGACCGGACCGTTATCGAGCCGGTATTCCAGCATGTGCTTGTATGCGCGGCCGACCTCCGGGCCGGGAGCGATGCCGAGGATGGTCATGATCTCATTGCCGTCGATATCCGGCCGGATGGCGTCGAAGTCCTCTTTCTCCTTGAGATCGCGCACGCGCTGCTCCATCTCGTCCATGGCGGACGAGAACACCATCGCCTTACGACGGTTCTGAGTGGTCGCGTCGGCGCGGGTCAGCCGGTTCAGCCGCTCATACAGCGGACCGGCATCCTTGACGTAGCGTCGCACGGCGGAATCGGTCCATGGTTCTTCGACATACCCGTGGAACCGCAGATGCAGGTTCACTAACTCGCTGACATCCTCGACGAGATGATGGTCGAACCGCAGCGCCTTGAGCCGTTTGCGCGTCATTTTCGCGCCGACCGCATCGTGATGATGGAAGCTGACCTTGCCGCCGGGCTCGAACCGGCGTGTTTTCGGCTTGCCGATGTCATGGGTCAGCGCGGCCAGGCGAAGCGTCAGGTCGGGAGCGGGCACGGGGCCTTCCGGCCCGGTCTCCAGCGCTATGGCGCGATCGAGCACAATCATCGTGTGCTCGAACACGTCCTTGTGGCGGTGGTGCTCATCGATTTCCAGCTGCAGGGCGGGAATCTCCGGGAATACGATATCGGCGAGACCTGATTCGACCAGCGCTTCGACACCCGCCCTCGGACGATCGGACAGCAACAGCTTCGTGAGCTCGTCACGCACCCGTTCAGCGGATACGATGTCGATGCGATCGGTCATGTCGCTGATGGCGGCAGCCGTGTCGGGGGCGATGCTGAACCCGAGCTGTGCGACGAAACGCACGGCACGCATCATGCGCAGCGGGTCGTCGTCGAAGGACTGATATGGATCCACCGGCGTGCGCAATACGCCTTTAGCCAAATCGCTGGCGCCGCCGAACGGGTCCACAAACTCCAGCTGCGGCACGCGCAGCGCCATGGCGTTCACGGTGAAATCACGGCGGGACAGATCGCCTTCGAGCGAATCGCCGTAGCTGACTTCGGGCTTGCGGGATTCGGGATCGTACGTGTCGGACCGGTACGTAGTGATCTCCACCTTGACTTCGGTGCCGTCCTCGCGCCGGCGCATCGCACCCAAAGTGCCGAATTTGCGGCCCATATCCCAGAAACCGTCACGTCCCCAATGACGCAGGATCGGCTCGAACTCGTCGGGATGGGCCGACGTGCAGAAATCGAGGTCGTGGGAACGCCGGTGCAGCAACAGGTCACGCACGGGGCCGCCCACCAACGCCAGCTCGTACCCGCGAGCCGCGAACAGGTGTCCAAGTTCAATGGCTTCCGGCCAAACTTCGAAATTCACACGAGGCCTTTCCATAAAGTATTACCGCTTTTATGCGTATTCAAGCATACCGTTACCCCACCTGCACACGGTATTGAGTAAGGTGGAAGTCATGATTACGCCCGCAGACCTCGCGCGCATGCTTGCGCATGCTGCGGGCGACCATACCCAAAATCCGCTCGAACCCGATACGTTGCTCTATACGTCCGAGGCTCCGCGCACGCCGAAAACCGTTGTCAGGCCACCGGAACCACGCTTTCCCACACCTGCGATGATGCCGCAGCGACGGGCGGGCGACGGGCCGACCACATTCGCGTCGCTGGACGCTCAGGAGCTCCCGGTGGTGCGCGAATACTCGGCCGGCGGCCTGGTGTTCGACGAGCGCGGCCGGGTGGCCATCATCGCGCGACACTCCCGCAACGGCCATCTCGAATGGTGCCTTCCCAAGGGCCATATCGAAAAGGGCGAGACGCCGCAGCAGACCGCCGTGCGCGAGGTGCACGAGGAGACCGGCATTCTGGGTGAGGTGGTCGAGTCCATTGCCACCATCGACTATTGGTTCACCGGTACCAGCCAGCGCGTGCATAAGCTCGTGCATCATTTCGCGCTGCGCCAGATCGGCGGCGACCTGACGGTGGAGGGCGATCCGGATCATGAAGCCGAAGATGCCATCTGGGTGGATTTCGATGATTTGGATGACGTTCTCAGCTATCCTAATGAACGCAAGATCGCTTGGCTCTACGCAAGGAAAATGAAGCAGGGATGATCGCGAACAGCCCCGAGCACGGTCAGGCCGTGCCATCGTTATCTCACCGAACGACACGCCTATGGCGCTTCTTTACCATCATGTTGCTGACATGCGCGATGCTGTTCGCAGGCCGCATGGTACCGGCCGGCACGGCACATATGGCGATGGCGGATGACGAGACGGACACGGCCACGCAGACGACCGCCTTGTCGATCACCGAATCGACGCCCGTGGTCACCGACACATCCGGCTACCACATCACCATCAGCATCTCCAATCCCACGTATGCCGCGACGTCACCGGGCCTGGTGACCGTGGCCTACAACCCGTCATATACGTTCGTATCGCGCACTGACATCCAGCATTGGGCGACCGGGGACGTATCGATTCCGGTGCGCACCGTTCTCGGCACGGCCACGGTGCCGTCCATCGCGGCGAGCAAGAAGGTTTCCGTGAAGATCGACGCGGTGGCCGACAGCGATGCGTTGAAGGCGTTGCAGATGTGGGGGCCGAAACCGCTGCTGGTCACCTATCAGGCGACCCAGGCGACCGATTCTCAATCCACGGGCTCTTCTGACGGGTCATCCGGGTCGGACCGTACCGTCGATCCGAACGCCAAGCCGATTCGCCTGCACAGCTTCTTGACCAGATCATCCCAGGGATTGCGCAACGCACAGACCCCGCCGATGGCCATCACCATGGTCATGCCGTTGATGAACACCGGCCAGCAGGCCGACAAGAACGCCATCGACCAGCTGGTGGTGCATGACAACGGCGATGGATCCGACACAAAATCTACACAATCAGGTGGCGGCGGCACGGATGGCAGCACAGACGACGGCTCCGGCAACAATACCGACGGCTCCGAAAACACCGCGGCGACGCAATCATCAGTGCTCACCCCGCACGACAATGATGCACTCGCCGCCAAACTCTCCCTCATCGGCAAGCACAGCGATTTGCAGACCATAGCCGATCCGACGGCATTGGCTTCCGACACCGGGCAACGCATCGATGCCGTCATGCAGCCGGCCGGATTCGACATCACCGCCTATGCCGCGATCAACAACGTCCGGTCGTACGAACAGGCCGGCGTCGGCACCGGCGCATGGAACGCACGATCCGCACTGGCCGCGGCACCGGCATCATCCAATTCCCTGCCCATCGCCTGGCAAGGCAAGGGCGATTGGACCCGGCAGGCGCTCTCCACGGCCAGGAAGCAGGGATACCAGTACGTCATCGCCGGTCACGACTTCGACTCCAGCACCACGGCCACCGTGCACACAGGCACATACACAATCCCCACCTCGGCCGGCGACATCACGGTGCTGAGCGAGCAGAAGGAACTCGGCGACCTAGCCAAAGGCAAGCCCACCAGCAGTGATGCGGACGGCGAGACCAGTAACGCGGGACGCATCGCGCGGTTCGTCGCGCAGAGCGCCTTCTATCAGATGGAGCAGCCGTATGCGGCGATGAACCGCAACCTGCTGGTCTGCTTCGGCACTAATATGTCGGCGGCGTTCATCGACACGCTGATGACCGCGGTCGAACAGTCCTCATGGCTGCAACTCACCGACCTGAATGATCTCATTGACGCAGACGCCTATCGGACCGGCGACAAGGCGCTGCAAATCGTCCCCCAAGACAGTCATTTAAGCGAGCGGAACACCCGATCGGTCACGTCCGCGCTGGAATCGCTGGCCGAAAGCCGCAACGACATCAACCGCTTCGCCACGTCGGTCCTCACCGACCATAAGGCATCCGCGTCCTGGATCCGCAAGATCAAGGCCGCACAGAGCACGCTGGCACTGCATGCGCTCTCGTCCGCGCCGCGCAACATCGACAGTCTGGTCGACGGCGCCAAACGGCTCGGCGGAGGCATGTTCGGCGGCGTATCCATCACGCCGACCGACTCCATCACCGTCGTCAGCGAAACGGCCAAAATGCCCGTCACCGTCAGGAACAACCATCCGTATCCGGTACGGGTGAAGGTCTCATCCCTCACCGACTCCATGGAAATCGTCACATCGCGGTTCACTGAGGTCACCATACCGGCGAACAGCGAGGCGCAGGTCACGTTCGCCATCCGCGTCGCCACTTCCGGCCACGCCACAGCCCACATCACATTGCTGGACCGCAACGGCGACACGTTCGGTTCCGCACAGAACACCGACATCACCAGCGTGCTGCGCATCAGCGACATGACCGGATTCATCATCATCGGCTTCTCGCTGCTGCTCGGCCTGGTCGGCCTCTGGCGCCAATTCCATCGAAAGAAGGACCCCGACGAATGAGCACCACGGTAGGACGCAATTCGCTGATCATGGCGTGCGGCACGGCCGCGTCACGTGTGACCGGCCAGATCCGCACCATCTTCCTCGTCGGCGCGCTCGGTACCACCGGTATCGCAGCCAACGCGTATCAGGCCGGCGCGCAGATACCGCAGGTGATCTTCAACCTGCTGTCCACCGGCGTGTTCAACGCGGTGCTCGTGCCGCAGATCGTGCGCACGCTCAAGCAGAAGGACGCGGATGAGCGACTCAGCAAGCTCATCACCTTGTCCATCGCGCTGCTGCTGGCCATCACACTGCTGATGGCGTCCGGCACGCCACTGCTGACGATGCTGTATCTCGACTCCAGCTGGACGCCCGCGCAAAGGGCGCTGGCGAACGCCTTCACGCTGTGGTGTATGCCCCAGATCCTGTTTTACGGCCTGTATACCGTATTGGGGCAGATCCTCGCCGCAAAGGGGCGTTTCGCGACGTATGCGTGGAGCTCCGTAGGCGCCAACGTCATCAGCTGCATCGGTTTCGGCGCGTTCATCATGCTGTTCGGCAACGCGGGACGGCAGCCGATGTCGTTCTGGACATCCGGCAAGATAGCCCTGACCGCGGGCGCCTGGACGGCCGGCGTGGCGTTCCAGGCCCTGGTGCTGTTCATTCCTTTGCTGCGTTGCGGCATCCACTACCGGCCTCGCTGGGGACTGCATGGGCTGGGGTTGCGTTCCATGGGCCAGGTGGCGGTGTGGAGCATCGCCATGGTGCTGCTCAACCAGCTGATGGGCATCGTCAATTCGCGTGTTAATACCGGCGCCCCGACCGCCGGCGGCGATTTGTACGGCATCGCGGGCAACGCGAGCTATCAGTACGCGTACACGATATACGTTCTTCCCTATTCGATCATCGCCGTGTCCATCACGACCGCGGTGTTCCCGCGCATGTCCCGCGCGATCAGCGAGCATCGTATCGGGGATGCCCGCGCCGACCTCAGCTCATCCCTGCGATCCACCGGTCTTGCGATGTTCTTCTTCACCGCGGTCATGATTGCCATGCCGGTGCCGCTGGTGAAGGCGCTGATTCCGTCCACGAATGTGCATGGGGCGATTCTGATATCCGGGCCTCTGATCGGCCTGCTGGTGGGATTGGTACCCACCAGTGCGTTCCTGCTGGTGCAGCGCGCCTTCTACGCGTATGAGGACGGCCGCAGCCCGTTCCTGTTCGCGGCGGCCGACAACGCCGTGCAGTTGCTGCTTCTGCTGACCTCGCTGCGTTTCGCACCGCCGAAATATTGGACGCTCATGGTGGCTCTGTCGCTGAGCCTGTCATATATCATCACGTTCCCATGGGTGTTCTGGCTGTTGCGCAGACGATTCGGTGGGCGGATCGACGGCAAGCGCATCATCATCATGCATGTCAAGGCCCTGATTGCCGGTGCGGCGGCATGCGCGTGCGGACTATTCCTCAACCCGCTGGCCACGCGTTTGGTCGGCGCGAAGGTTTCCAGCGTCAACGGACATATGAGCTGGTGGCAATCCATCGTCATATGCGCGATTCTGACGATTGTGGTGACGGCCGCGTATGCCGGGCTGCTATGGCTGATGCGCGTGGAGGAGTTCTCCAGCCTGATCGTCACCATGAAGGCACGGCTGTTGCGTAGGGCTTCCACTGCGACATCGGTATCGACACCGGCTGAGTCGGAGACCGAGGAAGCTCAGGCACAAAACGCGGAGGTCGAAGAGGGTACCACGGCAATTGCGGAGAATGATAATCATTACGATGATTATTCGCTGGGTGACGATGGAACCTCGGAGAATGACGGTTCCGCGGAACGGGCCGCTGAAACTGTGACCGATCTCGAACGGCCGGTTCAGAACCAGCCGATTCAGGACCAACCCAGGGGGATTCCGTCCGACAACCTTCCGCCCAGCTTCGCGCCGACGGTCAACCGTAAGGGCCAACGCCCGTCCATCAAGTCCGTCGTACTGCCGAACGTCGCGGCAAACGCAGCCGGTGCAGCGGCAGGTATCGCGGCCGGCAACAACGCCCAGCCGCGAATTCCCACCATACTGCCAACGCCGCATCATTCCACTCGTCAAGCCGCGTCCGTCGCGGCTGCACAGCCGACCATCCCCACGGCTAGAATGTCAGCATCACCACTATCTCAGCGCATGACAGCAGAGCACGGAGAAACAACTACTATGAAGCCTCAATTGGGAGATACCGTCATCGGTCGCTACACTCTCGTTTCTTCGCTGCGCGAAAGTGACGGATTGAGCGCATGGATAGCCAATGACCGCATGCTGGCGCAGTCCTGCCAGCTGTTCATCATCACCGACACATCCGTTCTGCCGCAGATCAACGAGGCGGCTTCCACGCTCGCGCTGGCCAACAGCCGGTACTGCACGCCGGTGCTGCAGCTGCAGCACGTCGGCGATGCCGCGGTGGTGATCACCGAGCCGGACTCCGGTCTGGCGCTGGCGGAATACATGAAGCGTTCGTCTTCCTCGTTCCTCAGCTACGACGCGATTCGATCGATCGTGGGACAATGCACCCAGGCGGTTCAGGAGCTGTTGGACACGGGGCTGACCCATACCGCGCTGAGCACCGATACCATTCGCGTGAGCGTCAATGGCGTGCAGTTCGCCGACACTCCCGTCGCCGCCGCATTGGCCGATATCTGCAGCGGCATCGACGGCGATGTGATGTCGTATGAGCAGATGGCGACGCGACAGCTGGCCGCACTGCTGTACGCGCTGCTGACCAAGACGCCTTCAGGCGCGAACACGACGTTCGACCTGAATATGCTGCCCGCCGACGTTCCCACGGAATTCCGCGTGATCTGCAAGCGTGGACTGGCCCTGCACACCGAAGATGGGGAAGTCATCGTGCCGATGGCAACGCTGGCCGAGCTGAGCGCGCTGCTGGGCGCGTGGGAGCCATTCAGCAACCTGTCGGATCGTGACATCATATTGCCGTCGGTCAGTGGCAGCGCCTCGATCAGCATGGTGGCGTTGCGTGACACGAGCGATGACAAGATCGTGGAACTGCCGGATGGGCTGGTTACCTCGACGAAGCTGCCGGAATTGTCGATTTCCGAGGCGGGACTGGCAGCCGGCGCCGAGGCCAGGTTCGTCAACGAGCAGCGTCTCGCACAGCAGGCGTTCCTGGCTCAGCTGCCCGGAGATCCACCCTCGGCCGATCAGCCGGTCATCCCCGAAGCGGAATTGTTCGAACCGGATACCGCCGAGCCGTCGAAGACCCTGGCCTCCCTGCAATCGAAGGTCGGTCAGCTTATGGGCTCCTTGCGCAAGGACGGGGAGCCGGAGTCGCCGGTGACGACATCCACTGCGGAAGAGACCGCGATTGAGCAGCCGATGCCGGTGTATGCACCGCTGCCGGCATCGTTCCCGCCCGCCGCCAAGCCGCGTAGGTCCGCTACTGGCGCGACGAAGGCACAGTCCGGCAACGGCGTGAACGTACCGGCAAACGCTGCTGGTGCGTCTGGTGTTGCGGGCGGTACCGGCAAACCCCGGACGACCGGTGCAACCGGTGAGATACAGAGCATCGTGGCCAATATGCCGAATGTTCCGCTGCCGGAAGAGAACGACAATGAGCGCACCCACGCCGGCAGCATCCCGCCGTTGCCGCAGTCCGGTGAGGCGCAGGTGTCTGAAGGCGAGCAAACCGTGGCTGGAAGCCATCCCACGACCCATGCGGCTCAGCCCATTGCCACGAATGCCATGCCGCAGCCGCGCGCGCATATGTCGGAATCATTGGCCGCTCTTGCCGCCAGATCCGCCAAGGCTGCGGCGTCGGGCGACGCCGTAATGCCCCCGTCATTCGCAGTGTCGGCATCGGCGCCCGGAGCCAATGGAGCAGCCATCCCCGGATCATCGAAGTCGCGTACGCGGATGACGGCACCAATCAGCCGCGATGCCCTGCGGAACATGTCTGGCGGCCGTCCTGCGGCGGCTCCGGGTGCGAATGTGCCGGGTGTGCAGACACCGGCGCAGCGTGCCCAATCCGACGCCTTTGACCCCACGGTCACCGTTCCGCTGCTAGGCACTGATGGTACTTCGGTAGATCAGCTGCCGCCTATGGCCCAGATCATGCCGCCGAGCTTCGCGCCCCAGCAGGTGCACGATGTCAACGCAGCGAATGTCGGACGCAATATCGAGGAGGACCTGCCTGACCAGCCACTCTGGGGGCAGCTCAAGATCAAGGTCATCGCCATCGTCGTCGCGCTGGTTCTGCTGGTGGTGGGATTGGTCGCCGCATGGTTCATCCTGAACGGAGACAACCACGGTGGCGGATCCGACAATCAGGATTGGCCGAACAAGACCGACATCGATAACGTCCCGTTCGGCAACTCGACCACACAGAACTCCACGTCAAAGAACTCTGCGGCACAATCCGACATCGTGTACATCCGCGTTCTGTAGGCGACGCAGAAGTTCTCATAGACACCCCTTCTACTCACGGGTAGGAGGGGTGTTTCATCGTACGCGGTGACTCACGCTGTGGACTTATGCTGTGGGCCCGTATCGTGCTCGTATTAGCTCCTCCGGTTTCCATGAACACGGCATGCCTGTTTCGCAATCTGAAAGCGACCAATCGGCATTCGAGGCGAATCCATGTCGTTGTTCACCCACCGCTGGACGAGGTCAGGTCAACTCGCTATCGTAAGGGACATGACTGAACTTTCAACCATCATCATCGGTTCCGGCCCTGCCGGATATACGGCCGCAATCTACCTCGCACGCGCCGGGTATCGCCCGACCATTCTTGCGGGTGAGCTCACGCCGGGCGGTCAGCTGGTCAACACCACCACCGTGGAGAATTACCCCGGTTTCCCTGACGGCATTCTCGGACCGGAACTGATGGATCGCATGCGCGATCAGGCGGAGTCTTTCGGCGCATCCATCGAATATCTCGATGTGACGAGCGTCGATTTCAGCTCCTCCCCCAAGACCGTCACGTGCAGCGACGGAAGCCAATATCACGCCGATGCCGTCATCATCACCACCGGTTCGCAGTACCGCAAGCTCGGCATTCCCGGCGAGGCCGAGTATTCCGGTCACGGCGTATCGTATTGCGCCACCTGCGATGGTTTCTTCTTCAAAGACAAGCCCATCGTCGTGGTGGGCGGAGGAGACAGCGCGCTCGAAGAGGCACTGTTCCTGACTCGTTTCGGCTCTTCGGTGACCGTGTTGCACCGCCGCGACCAGTTCCGCGCCTCCAAGATCATGGTCGAGCGCGTGCTGAACAATCCCAAGATCACCGTGAAAATGAATACGGTGGCGACAGCCATTCGCGGGCAGAAAAACGCCGCCGGCGCGCAGACAGGCGCTGATGCGGTAACCGCTGCGGCACCCGCAGCGCAGAACACCGGAAATCTTCTCTCGTTGAAGACGACTCCGATGCTGAATGTCTCCGGATCGGCATTGAATGCTCCCTCTTCGACCGGCATTTCCCTGTCGGCAAAGGCTGAAACCGCAGATGATTCCGCCGGCTTTGTGGACATTCGCGACACCGTGACAGGCGAGACGGGCACGCTGCCCGCCGAGGGCATCTTCGTGGCGATCGGCCATGAACCGGCCACGCGTTTTGCGAAGGGTTCCGTGGATATGGATGACGACGGGTACATTCTGGTCTCCGGTGCCGGAACGCATACTTCCATGCCTGGAGTGTTCGCCGCCGGTGACTGCGTTGACCGGGTGTACCGTCAGGCCATCAGTGCCGCAGGCATGGGATGCCGCGCCGCGCTGGACGCACAATCCTACCTGGCCTCACTGCACTGATCCAACAGCACAGCTCGACCCGTCGGCGAAATCAAACCTCATCACAGATGATGATATTGCTTCACCGGCGGGTTGAGCTACACAAATATTGCTTGCACTGTCAGTAATCACAAACGAAACGACAGACTGACCGAAATAGCGCTGCGGACGCTTACCAGCGCCGGAGAATCGCATCAGAACGACAATCCGCTCAAATCTAGCGCATTGTACTGGACCGATTTCAACTCATATCGCTCAACAGAGTTTTCTGTAATGAATTTTCAGGTGCATGCAATAGGATAGTCATACGGGCGGTTCATTGCATTAGTCCTCTGACTGCAAATGCCACGACAGTTGCCTTATACGCGTTCTGCCGGAGAGGCAATGAATACCTCTCCGGCAGACCAGATCATACGGCTCATGAACGGCATGACCGTTTCCCGTTGTATGATGATGGCGGCTCACACCGTTGTGTGGCCCGCAACCTCACACCCATTTTGCCGCCGCGCCCTCGACTGCCGTGGGAATCAGCATGCTGAGGATGCGTTCCATATCCTCAGGGGAGGAAAACACGATTTCGATTCGACCGTGCTTTTGCGTACCCTTGATGGACACTTTGGTGTCAAAATGATTTTCAAGGTTGTTGACAATCGGAGAACCGGCCCAAGGATTGTTCTTCGTCGGCCTTACCTTCTTGGGCACGTTGCTTTCTGCGTTCTTCAGCGCCACGATTTCCTCGGTGCTGCGAACCGAAAGCCCCTCCCCTATGATTCGAGTGGCCAGCTTGTCGATTTCACTTTCGTCATTCAAACCAAGAAGAGCTCGCGCATGCCCTGCGGACAGTACGCCTGCGGCAACTTTCTTCTGCACGGACGCAGGAAGATTCAGCAGACGCAATGTGTTCGCGATTTGCGGTCGTGATTTCGAGATCGACTTGGATAGTTCAGCCTGAGTCAGGCCGAAGTCATCAATCATCTGCTGATATGCCGCCGCCTCTTCCAGAGGATTCAGTGCGACGCGATGAAGGTTCTCCAGCAGCGCATCACGCAGCATCTCGTCATCTGATGTGGTTTTGACAATCGCCGGAATCGTCTTCAGTTGTGCAATTTGTGATGCACGCCAGCGACGCTCGCCCATAATGAGTTCGTATCTCTGTGATGTTTCACGTGAAACATCACTCTTGCTGGACTCCCCAGCCTGACGCTTGCGAACCACGATCGGCTGCAATACGCCGACTTCCATGATGGACGCGGCCAACTCATTCAGCTCTTCCTCATCAAAGACGCTGCGCGGCTGCTGCGCATTCGGAACGATGGAGCTGACAGGAATATCCAGCAGATAGCCACCCTCGACAGGCTTCAATTTTGGAGTTTCCTTATTATCCTTTTCCTTGCCGGATGCCTTTGTGCTCTCGGAACGCTGAGCCGGCTGCGTTTTCTTGGAATCGCTCGTTCCCTGTGCTGTTGCTCCGAAAAACATGTCACTGGGGTGTGCCATATCACTGATACCGGGCATGGCAACACGCTTGCCGCTCTTGGGCTTCTCCACCGTTGTGGACTTGTGTACGGCAGGAATGGAATCCTTCATGGCCGGAATGGTCTTACGCTTGATTTCGCCAAGACGAACCGGAGCGGTAGACTCACTGTGTTGTTCAGTACCGCTCTTATGGGATTCGACCTTCTCTGGCGCAGCCGCAGCTTTCTCTTGAGGGGCTTTCTTGTTGGCTGTCGTCTCCTCGGATTCGAGATCAACACCCAATTGCTGCTGTTCCGCATGAGCTGTTCTCGACTCACCGGGAAGTGCGGGGAACAGCGCACCCAATCCTTTACCCAAACGTGATTTTGAGGTCATGGGTTACTCTCCCCTCTTCGCGTCAATTGCAGCCAGCACCGAAGGCGATCGACGGGCGATTTCCAAGGCCGCTTCGCCATAGGCACTCGCTCCCATTCCACGCGGGTCATAGCTAATGACTGTCTTTCCGAAACTTGGAGCCTCAGATATTTTTACCGTACGGGGAATCGTCGTATCCAGAACGATACTCGGATAGTGACTCTTCACCTCTGAGAACACTTCCCTGCTGAGCAATGTTCGTTTATCAAACATAGTGACCAGCATAGTCGACACAGTCAAATTAGGGTTATAGTGCTCCTGCACCAATCCTATGGTATTGATAAGTTGACCAAGCCCCTCCAAGGCATAGTATTCAGCTTGGATCGGAATCAACATCTCAGACACCGCGCACATGGAGTTGATGACCAACAGGCCAAGACTCGGCGGGCAATCGACCAGAACATAGTCATAATGATTGTTCGGATCCTGCAGGAATGATTCGACGGCTTCCTTCAGCAGATTGTTGCGATTCGGCAGATCCGCCACTTCCAGTTCCGCACCCGAAAGTTCAATGGAAGCGGGAACCACATCGAGCCCTGGGATATCAGGACAGGTTTTCAGTACCTCTCCGATTGTCATTCGTCCTTCAAGAACGTCATATACCGAAGGATCGCTGGTGCCGTGAGGAACACCGCATGCCGTAGAGGCGTTCCCCTGGGGATCCATATCGATGACCAGCACGTGAGCTCCATGAGAGGCGAGAGCTGCGGCAATATTCACCGTTGTTGTTGTCTTGCCGACGCCGCCTTTCTGGTTGGCGACGGCCAGGCATCGGGTTCTCGATGGCAGGGGGAACAATGCGGCATTCAGGCGTTCATAGCGTGACGCCTCATCTGCAATCTCGGCACCCAAAGAGGAACCATCATTCCCGAAAATCCTTCTGACCGTTTCAGAAGCAGATTCCATGGCAGGAATCGCAGAGGATTCCTGTGAATCATTGGATGTCATAGTCCCTCCTAAAAAACGAACAACATCTAATTTTTCCTAGTCGTATGGACATCTCAAGTTGTGCACAGCAATGTGGATAACTGTGGATAAGTATAGTGCATTAGTGTGTGAACACTTCGATCAACACTAGATAAACCGTTTATTTCCGCCATTTTCCTAATGTGGATTACATGTCGCAAATAATGTGGATAACTTTGTGCACTGTTTGAAATTGTGGATAACTCCATTCTTGCGAAACCATCGCTTTCGTGTTTGACATCCATTGTTTCACGTGAAACAATCTTCGGACAGTCAGCGATGTCGATGAAGATATAACAGCATTGTTTATGCGATCAAAGGCAATGGATATCGTCCATCTCGCCCCGCAATCCAACCTCCGACAGCGGAAGCAGAATTACGATTCCCATCAGCGGGGGCATGGGATTATCGTGTGACTCCCACCCATGGGAGCCACACGATAATTAGCGCTTGTCTACGAGAACGACGTGCGTGGATTCGAGACCGGGAGCTACTGGAGCTTCAACGACACGAGCACGCACTCCCCCGGCATGGGAAATTTGATGCTTCGCCTTTTCAATCTCAGCCTGCGCCGAACGGCCTTTCAATGCGACCAGTCGACCTTGAGGGCGAAGCAGAGGCAACGTCCAACCGGCAAGCTTGGTCATTGGCGCCACTGCTCGACAGGTCACTACAGAGAATGGTTTCAATTCACCTTCGTGGTGCTTGATACGATCGATGACTTCGTCGGAACGTGCGCGAATAATCGTAACATTCTGCAGGTCCATGTCATCCACGCACTCTTGCAACCATTCGACACGACGTTCCATGGGCTCAATGAGTGTAAACGCACAATCCGGCATGCATGCTGCCGCAACGATTCCAGGGAAACCGCCGCCACTGCCAACATCGGCAATGGTCTTTGCCTTGCTTCGATTACTGACTTCCCGAATGAACGGGACGCATGCGGCGGAGTTGAGGATATGACGTTCCCAGATGATGGATATGTCGCGTGGGCCTATCAATCCACGCAGCTCACCCTCGCGGGATAGTTTCACGTGAAACACTTCGAGCTTGTCGTATGCTTCGCCCAATGCCTCACGAACTATTGCTGAATCATCCAGCTCATCACCAGATGTTTCACGTGAAACAATATCGCTCACTCTTCGCTACCTTCATCGACGTCGGATTCATCGGCGTTGCTCTTCATGTAGATGGTGACATAGCGACGCGGCTCTTCACCGTGAGAACGAGATTTCAGCCCCTCCTCGCGAACCACATCATGAATGACCTTGCGCTCGAACGAATTCATCGGTTTCAAATCAACGGGCTCACCGGTGTCATGCACTTCATCAATGGCATCAAGTGCAATGTCACGAAGACGCTGACGCTTACGCTTCAGGAACCCGTCAACATCAACAATCAGATGCGAGCGTTCGCCGGTCTTCTGCTGAACAGCAAGCCGGGTAAGCTGCTGCAAAGCATCGACCACTTCACCATTGCAACCAATGAGATGCTTGATATCCGTATCGTCATCAGCGATGATCTGCACCATCGGACGACCGTTGCGAACACCCATCTCGATATCGCCTTCGTAATCGGCGATGTCCAATAAGCCTTCCAAGTAGTCGGCGGCGATGTCAGCTTCTTCATTGAGCTGATCGATCGTCGTGGTCTCCTCCTGCGCCATATCACCACTCCTTTAAGCGAGTATTACTTCCATAGTGTAAAAAAAGGAAACCTCACGGTCAAATAGAGGTTTCCAATCGTGTCACTTTTTCTTGCGATTCTTCCGCTGGGGCTGCTTGCGCTGGTATCCCCGCTCCAGACGAACAGCGGCTTCCTGGCGCGCCTTCTCCAGTTCCTCTTCCTCAATCGAAAGCTGTCCGGCCTTGGCGCGACGAGCATTCTCCTGACGATGATCTCGAATCTCCTTTTCCTCAGCTGCACGGGAACCCGGGGTCGGGAACTTGTACACCTGGAACAAGGAACGGGCAAGGTTGCATGCGTTGTTGGTCAGCCAGTACACCAGCACGGCGAACGGGAACATGATGCCGGAGAAGATGTACATGATCGGGAAGCCCCAGGTCATGGCCTGCTGCATCTTGTACGTGGATCCCTGCATCGAAGCCTTGGGGAGGTTCTTGCGCATGTTGTTGAACTGCATGTACCACATGCATGCGCACATCAACAGGATGAAGAAGCCGATGACGACCTTTCCGGAATTGTTGGCCGTACCGAAGGTATCGGTGACGCTGACACCGAAGACGCGGGTTTGCGCGAACTGCTTGGCAGTCGCCTGATCGAATGCGCCAAGCGCTCCCCTCTTGCCGGTCGCGATATACGGAATGGCGGAAAGCATGTAGAACATGCACATGAACACAGGACCCTGAATGACGGCGGTCCAACACGACCCCATGGGGTTGGCGTCATTGTCCTGGTAGAGCTTCATCATCTCACGGCTCATGGCCTCTTTGCTGGCCTGATCCTTTTTGCCCTTGTACTTGTTCTGAATATGCTGCATCTTGGGCTGCAAGGCCTGCATCTTGCGCATCGACTTCATCTGCTTGAGATAAATCGGCAAAATACAGGCGTGCACCACGAGCACAAGGAACACGATCGCCAGCACCCAAGAGATGCCGATCGGTGCCATGCCCAGCAAGGTGAGGAACTTATGGAACAGGACCATGACCTGGGTCATGAGCCACTCAAGTGGGGTCAGCAGCTTATACAGCCAGCCCCAAATGCCTCTGTCAAGAAGAAATTCTCCGGAAGTGTTCATCAGGCCATCTCCTTAATCATCGGCCATTGGTGTGAGTCGAGGCTTCTCATATGCCTTCGACCAGCGAAATCTGTAGCACAGTGAAAAATGTTGCGGAACATCATCGATGCCGCCACGACTCCAAGGGTTGCAGCGAAGAAAACGCCAAATAAACAGCACGATTCCTCTTACCGCGCCGAAGCGCCGAACCGCAGTGATCGCGTAATGTGAGCAACTCGGATAGTACTTGCAGCATGGCGGCGTTTTCGCCGAAATGGCCCTCTGGTACCACTTGATCATGCCGATAAGCGCCGATCCGATGGCTGACATCAGCGACTCACCCTGCGTTCATGCGTAGTCGTGACTTTGGCGAAGCAACGGGAAAACTGTCGGTCAAGGTCAGCGAAATCGACACGCGATGCGCTGGGTTTGGCTCTCACGACGATATCGCACTGCATCGGAAGCATATCTTCATATCGTCTTGCGAGCACACGAAATCGACGCTTCACACGATTACGCGTTACAGCGTTACCAACAGCCTTGCTGACGGCAAGTCCCATACGTCTCATGATATCCGCAGATGCCTGAACATCACGGGTATCGTCATGCACCACAAAGTGCACGACGATATCCGAATCCGTCACCTTGAAGCGACGCTTCAGCACTGCGATGAAGTCACGATGGCTTTTCAGCCGCTTCACTCGCCTTCGTCACCTACCGCAATCAGGCGGACAGAGACTTACGTCCCTTGTTACGGCGGCGGTTGATCATCGCGCGGCCGGAACGGGTGCGCATGCGCACGCGGAAACCATGCTTCATCGAGCGACGGCGGTTGTTGGGCTGGAATGTCCTCTTCATAGTTATGCTCCCGGTTTTTGCCATGCTAATGCACGGCTCTCATGAGTCAAGCTCTATAACGGTACTCTGAGCCATGCCCAAAAATCAAAATGAAAACAATTTCTTCACGATTTATCAGTGTGTCGTGCCCCTTGCAGAGCAGCGGAAAACATTGGAAACACGCCAAAACATGTAGAAAAGTTATCCACAAATTACATGAATGTTATTCACAATTGAGGCGACACAACACGCTAAGCTGTGGATAACTTGGCTAAAGTGGAGTACATATATCCTGTTGTTGTTGTACTTATTATAGCTACCGTAGCGCATCCGCTGCGGTGCGCACCGGCACACATACCTGAAGGAGGTCACAATGTCGGATGACCTTCTCGGTCCAGCCGGGCAAGCCACGCGGATATGGTCGGACACGCTGCGTCTGCTCAAGCAGAATCCCACGCTGTCGCCGCGCGACAAGAGCTGGCTTGAAGGAGTCGTACCGGAAGCGGTATATGGCACGACCATCGTATTGTGCGTAAGCAACATGGCCACGCAGCAAGCGTTGCAGAATGAACTCAATGCGCCGCTGCTCAACGCTTTGAAAATCATATCCGGAAACGACATGTTCCCGGCGTTCAAAATCGTGGCTCCTCAGGTGTCCCAACCGGAACCGCAGCCGCCGGAATACCGGCATCCCGATACTGCGGCGAAACCGAGCGAACCGTTCCCTGCGAATCCGTCGCCGACCGTCGCCGATCTGGCTCAGGAATCCTACATGCCCAACAGCATGCAGGCAATCTCCTCCATCGATTCGATTTCCGCGGAAATGACGGAGGCGAATCGGCAGCCAGACGCCACGGCTCCTCGAATACCCGGCGAGCCGAGTTTTCCGGTCCGGCAGCAGAAGGTGATGCGCGATCCGGAAACCCATCTGAACAAAAACTCGACGTTCGACACGTTCGTTCCCGGTGATTCCAACCGTTTCGCACGCACTGTCGCGCTTGCGGTCGCCGAGGGAACCGGGCAGGAATTCAACCCGTTGTGTATCTACGGCGGATCGGGACTGGGCAAGACCCACCTGCTCAACGCCATCGGCAACTATGCATTGGTCAAGGATCCCACGCTCAAGGTCCGATACGTCAACAGCGAGGAATTCACCAACGAATTCATCGAGGCACTGCAGACCCCGGCCCAGAGCCAGAATCGTATCGCCGAATTCAACCGCCGATACCGCGAGGTCGACGTGTTGCTCATCGACGACATCCAGTTCCTCGGCGGCAAGGAAGCGACCCTCGAACAGTTCTTCCACACGTTCAACGCGCTGCATCAGGCCAACAAGCGTATCGTCATCGCGTCCGATGTCGCGCCCAAGAACCTCAAGGGCTTCGAGGCACGACTCATCTCGCGTTTCGACTCCGGACTCACCGTCGATGTCAAGCCGCCTGATCTTGAGACCCGCATCGCTATTTTGCGCATGATGGCTTCGATGAACGGCACTTCGACACCGAATGACGTGCTGAATCTGATCGCGGAGCGCTTCACCGAGAACATCCGCGAGCTGGAAGGCGCCCTGATTCGCGTGAGCGCGGTGGCATCGCTGAGCAGTCAGCCGGTGACCCGCGCACTTGCCGAACAGACGCTGCAGGACTTCTTCACCACCGACGTGGAAATCAAGCCGACCGACATCATCGGGCAGACGGCGAAGTACTTCCATCTGACATTCGACGACATCGTCGGGCGCGCGCGAACGAAAAACATCGCGCTGGCCCGTCAGGTCGCCATGTATCTTGCCCGTGAGATGACCAGCATGAGCCTAGTCGATATCGGCGAAGTGTTCGGCGGCCGCGATCACACCACGGTCATGCACGCGTATACCCGCGTCAGCGATGATATGCAGGAAAAACCTGAAATTTACAACTACGTGACCGAGCTGACCGCGCGCCTCAAGCAGCGCGGCAATGAGTGACGACAGTCGTTTTCTCTCGGCTGTGCAATGTCCCGTCTGGCACGATCGCGCTGAGACACCAAAAAACGCCTTTTTTTCGTCGCTGTGCGTGATTCTGCTGGATGAAGGCCTGATTCGTCACCGTCGACAGGGCCTATCAGACTCAGATAATATAGACATACATATTTAATCTGTACAATAAAACAGGCGCAACACGCCGAACGATCTGCTGATTGAAGGAAAAGTTATCCACATGCTTATTCACAAATGTGGGTAGAGCCTGCGGATAACTTGTGGACTACTGCACATTTTTTGTGGATGAACAGTGGATTAATCCACAGGAAATGTGGACAATCAAAATAGTTCGCCGAAAATGTGGATAACTCGGTACTTATGCACATTTTGTCCGGAAAGTTATCCACATAATCTGTGGGTTACTCAGCCCATATAAACACAAGGATTCGCGCAGTTATCCACACTATCCACAGGGCTTATTACTACGACTATCTTATTTCTCTTTCGATAACCGTCGTGATGATAACTCACTTCGCGCATGAGAAAAAACAATCCGAACATGACCCGCTAGAATGTTGCCAAGCACATCGTGAAATGAGGGAACCCATGAAAGTAGAAATCGATTCCGCGGCTCTCGCCGACGCCGTAGCCTGGACGACCCGCGTCATCGACGCCCGACCGGCAAGCCCCATCCTTGCAGGTATCCAGCTCGAAGCCATCGACGGCACCCTTCAACTGTCCGCGTTCAATTACGAGATTTCCGCCCGTCACCACATCGAGGCCGGTATCGACGAACCCGGAACCGCACTGGTACTCGGCAAACTCCTCGCCGACATCACCAAGTCACTGCCTGCCGAAAAGACCTACCTGTCGACCGACGGCTCCACCATGACCATCAACTCGGGCAAGTCCACGTTCACCATGCAGCTCATGCCCGATGCCGAATACCCGGATCTGCCGGTCGTGCCGGCAAAGCTCGGCCAGGTCGACGCACCCACGTTCATCCAGGCCGTAACCCAGGCCAGCGTCGCGGTCTCCCGCGAGGAGAACCGCCCGGTGCTGACCGGCGTGCGCATGCAGTTCGACGGCGACAAAGTCACCATGACCTCGACCGACCGTTTCCGCCTGTCCCGCGCCACGTTCACCTGGACGCCGCAGAACATCGACACCTCTACGACCACACTGGTGCGCGGATCCCTGTTGCGCGACGTCGCCCGCGCACTTGACGATCACCAGAACGTCGTCATCGATTTCGACGCCGACAACCCCACGCTGCTCGGTTTCGAGAACGCCGGACGCGTCTCGACATCCCAGCTGATCGACGGCGAATTCCCTGCGGTCGACCGCCTGTTCGCCGACGAATACCCGATTCAGGCCGTCATCGACAAGCAGCTGCTGATCGCTGCCATCAAGCGCGTCGCGCTGGTCGCCGAACGCAACGCCCCGATCCGCATGGTGTTCTCCGGCCAGGAAGTCACCCTGTCCGCCGGCGCCGTGGACGAAGCCCAGGCGCAGGAAATGCTGGACATCGACATGGACGGCGAAGACATCACCGTCGCGTTCAACCCGTCCTACCTGATCGAAGGCCTGAGCGCCATCACTGAGCCGTTCGTGCGCATGAAGATGACCACGGCCGTCAAGCCCGTCGAATTCAACGGCCAGCAGGAGGCGGACAGCGACGAATCGATGGATTACCGCTATCTGCTCGTCCCGATGCGTTTCAACAGCTGAGCCCGACGGCTGAACACTGGAATCCGAATCGAATCGCCGGCACCGCCGAAACACACGGTGCCGGCGATGACATGACAGGAGCCCGTCTTGTACATTTCGCGTCTTGCGCTTGACCATTACCGGTCATGGAACCATTGCATGCTCGACCTCACGCCGGGCATCAACATCCTGCAGGGGGCGAACGGGCTTGGGAAAACCAACATCGTCGAAGCGATAGAAGTGCTGTCCACGGGCCTGAGCCATCGCACATCCAGCTCGGTTCCGCTGGTGCAGCGCGGCGAACATGCAGCGACGATCCGGGCCAATATCGAATCCGTGACGGATCCGGAGCCCGCTGATGATGGCGTCAATACCAGCGCTGATGCCGTGGATATCTCGGACATGAAACCGGTCCGGCAGACACAGACCACCACCCTTGAGGCCACGATTGCGGCACGCGGCGCCAACCGCGCCCGCATCAACGGCGGGCAGTCGCGGTATCTGCGGGAGATTCTCGGCACGCTGCCGACCGTGAGCTTCACCCCGGAGGATCAGCAGCTTGTGGCGGGCGACCCCGCCGTGCGCCGCTCGTTCATCAACCAGGTCGCCTCGCTGCTGATTCCCGGATATGCGAACCGGTTGCAATCATTCACGCACGTCGCCAAGCAACGGGCGGCACTGCTCAAACAGCTCGGTCAATGGCAGCGTGCAGGATCCCCGATTGACGCCGCGCTCAGCGGGCTGGAGATCTGGACCGGACAGTTCATCGAGGCGGGAGTCGCGCTCAGCCGCGACAGGCAGCGCATCATCGCGGAACTGAACAAGTCGTTCGGCCCGCTGTATGCCAGATTGGCCGGTGTGGCGGGCGACTTGCCGTCCAATGCGGAAATTCAGGATGCCGCGCAGGATGGTGGTGAGCAGGCAGCGGTCGAATACGTGCCGTCATTCGACGAGATCCTTGGAACACAGGCGCCCGAACCGTTGATAAGCCAGCATTTCCAGCGCATCTATCCCGGCGAGGTGTCTCGCGGCGTCAATCTGATCGGCCCGCAACGAGATGACCTGTTGGTGACGCTCAATGGCATGCCGGCCAGGGAATTCGCCTCCAACGGCGAGATGTGGACGTTGGCCCTGGCATTGAAGATGGCACAATACCGGGCCCTCTGCGAGTATTTCGACACCAGGCCGGTGGTGATTCTCGACGATGTGTTCGCTCAGCTCGACGAATCGCGCCGCACCGAGATCCTGCGTTTTGCCGCGGCTCAGGATCAGGTACTGATCACCGCGGCCGCGGAAAGCGATATTCCGATACTGCCGGCGAATGAGTCGGCAGAATCCGGCGAGATACCGGTGAACCGCATCGCAGTGGCCGATCTTAAACGGTGCGACGAAGCGGATGCCGAGAGGGCCGGCGAACAATGACCGAACCCCGCAAGCCGAATACGCCGGGCGGGCCGGGGGCACCGAGCAGGCCCGACAAGCCGGGCAGCGCGGTCAAGCCGGGCAATGTACACGATTCGCACGAGCCGATTTGCGCGACCCTGCATCTCGACCAGCGCAAACTGCCCGCCACGGTGTTCGAGCACATCGCCAAGATGGCGGGAAGAAGGCGTCAGCGGATGATTGACGCCGAGGCCGCATGGGAGAACTTCGGCAAGCCGGGCCGTGACCCGAGCACCTTGGGCAGCGTAACGGCGCTGATTGCGAATAACGGTCATTGGATACCGTATCTGAAAATCGCGCAGCTGCGCAATCACTGGGATCAGGTGGTCGGACCGGTCATCGCCCAGCATTCGCAGGTCATCGGGCTGCGCGACGGAGTCATGACCATCCGTGCCGATTCCGCGGCTTGGGCCACCCAGCTCACCTACCTGATTCCGCAGCTGGAACGTACCATCAAGGAGCGCCTGCAGGGGTTGGACGTCCACAAGATCCAGGTAACAGGCCCCCGTGCCGCGACATTTCGCGGCTCAAGGATGAAGAGGCGCTAAATTCGCTCAGAGAGCCAAAGTCCCCGTAGACGGGTAGGATTGGCGGATAATAGGTTCAGCGCTTAGAAACCCCCGTTATTCGCGTTTTAGAGCGTATCGCCCGCAGAACAACCTTTCATGACGAAAGAATATGCAGGAAGGAAACCGTTAGTGGCAGTTCTTGAATCGGATTCCGAACATGAATCCCGTGACGAGTCCGGCATGCCTGAGCAGGCTCCGGGCAGCGGTCTGACGGCGAGCAGCGCCGAGCAGCATGACCGCGAGGTCGATGAAGCCATCGCCCAGGACGAGCTCGATGATGCCCAGCTTGACGACACCTTATCGCCCGACCATTATGACGCCAGCGACCTGAAGGTGCTGGAAGGCCTTGAGGCGGTGCGCATCCGCCCGGGCATGTACATCGGCTCCACCGGCCCGCGCGGTCTGCACCACCTGGTCTACGAGATCGTCGACAACTCCGTCGACGAGGCACTGGCCGGCTACGCCACGCATATCGAAGTGACGATCCTGCCGGACAACGGCATCCGCGTCGTTGACGACGGTCGAGGCATCCCGGTCGACGAAGTTCCCGGCGAAGGCGTCTCCGGCGTCGAGACCGTGATGACCAAGCTGCACGCCGGCGGTAAATTCGGCGGCGGCGGATACGCGGTGTCCGGTGGCCTTCACGGTGTCGGCATCTCCGTGGTCAATGCGCTGTCGACGCGAGTCGATATCGAAGTGCGGCGCCAGGGATTCCACTGGACCCAGACATACGTCAATCAGCATCCGACGGCCCGCCTCGCCAAGGGCGCCCCGATGGCCGAGGATGAGTCGACCGGCACTTCCGTGACGTTCTGGCCCGATGCGGCGATCTTCGAAAGCACGGTATACGACTTCGAGACGCTGCGCTCCCGCTTCCAGCAGATGGCGTTCCTGAACAAGGGACTGAAGATTTCACTCACCGACCTGCGCGAGCCGGATCTGGCCGGCGACGAAGTGGCCGGCGATGACGATTCCACCGAGCCGAAGCACCAGAGCGTGACTTACCAGTACATGAACGGCATCAAGGATTATGTCTCGTACCTGGTCAAGTCCCGCAAGGCCACTCCCGTCGAGGAGGATGTCATCGATTTCGAGGCCGAAGACCTCAAGATCGGCATCTCGGCCGAGGTCGCGATGCAGTGGACCACCGCGTATTCCGAGGCTGTGCACACGTTCGCGAACACGATCTCCACCACAGAGGGCGGCACGCACGAAGAAGGCTTCCGTGCAGCGCTGACCTCGCTGGTGAACCGGTATGCGCGAGACAAGAACATCCTCAAGGAGAAGGATGACAACCTCTCCGGCGACGATGTGCGCGAAGGCCTGACCGCCGTCGTGTCCGTCAAGCTGACCACTCCTCAGTTCGAAGGGCAGACGAAGACCAAGCTCGGCAACTCCGAGGCGAAGACCTTCGTGCAGCGCGTGATGACCGACAAGCTCGGCGACTGGTTCGACGCGCACCCCGCAGAGGCCAAGAACATCATCCAGAAGGCCATCGAAGCCTCCCGCGCCCGCATCGCGGCGAAGAAAGCCCGCGAGAACACCCGGCGCAAGTCGATTTTCGAGTCGGCCGGCATGCCCGACAAGCTCAAGGACTGCCAGTCCAGCAACCCCGAAGAGTGCGAGCTGTTCATCGTCGAGGGTGATTCGGCAGGCGGCTCCGCCATTCAAGGGCGAAACCCGGAAACGCAGGCTATCCTGCCGCTTCGAGGCAAGATTCTCAACACCGAACGCGCCTCCATCGACCGCATGATGAAGTCCGACACCATCGAGTCGCTGATCACCGCGGTCGGTGGCGGCTATGGCGAGGAATTCGACGTGAGCAAGGTGCGCTACCACAAGGTCATCATCATGGCCGATGCAGATGTGGACGGTGCCCATATCGCCACGCTGAACCTGACGCTGTTCTTCCGTTACATGCGACCGATGATCACCGCAGGATACGTGTATGTGGCCATGCCTCCGCTGTACCGTCTCAAGTGGACGCGCGGCGATCATGATTACGTGTACACCGACCGCGAACGCGACGAGAAACTCGCCCAAGGCAAGGCCGCAGGCCGGCAGCTGCCCAAGGGCGAAGGCATCCAGCGCTACAAGGGTCTGGGCGAGATGACCTACCAGGAGCTGTGGGAGACCACCATGGATCCTGAGCACCGCATCCTGAAGCAGATTCACATCGAGGATGCCGCGGCAGCGGACGAGACCTTCTCGATGCTGATGGGCGACGACGTGGAACCGCGCCGTCTTTTCATCCAACGCAATGCCAAGGATGTGCGTTTCATCGACGCTTAAGGTTCTAATCCAAGCCCCGCCGGCGGGGGGGCTGTCAGCGCAGCTGACTGGGGGTGGTCCCGATCCACCCGATGACAGCGACAGAAACGACGTCCAACATACGGTCGAACAGAATTTAACCAAAGGACAACCAAGTGGCAGACGAAAACAGCAACGGCACCGACCTGCCGGAGCAGAACGACGAGCGTGCCGAACACTCGATGGAGCCCATCAGCCCTCAGGCCAACGAACAGTTGGTCCTCGACGACAATCGCGTGGCCCACACCGACATCCAGAAGGAGATGCGTCAGTCGTACCTCGACTATGCCATCTCCGTCATCGTCGAACGAGCCCTTCCGGATGTGCGCGACGGCATGAAGCCGGTGCACCGCCGCATCGTGTACGCGATGTATGACGGCGGCTACCGTCCTGATCGCGGCTATTCCAAGTGCGCCCGACCCGTCGCCGACGTGATGGGCAACTACCACCCACACGGCGACGCCGCGATCTACGATTCGCTGGTGCGCATGGCCCAGCCGTGGTCGATGCGATACACGCTGGTCGACGGGCAGGGCAACTTCGGCTCGGCCGGTGACGACCCGCCCGCAGCCATGCGTTACACCGAGTGCCGCATGATGCCGCTTGCGATGGAAATGGTGCGAGACATCGACAAGGACACCGTCGACTTCGTGCCCAACTACGATGGCCGTACGCAGGAACCCACCGTGTTGCCCGCGCGCTTCCCGAACCTGCTGGCCAACGGCTCGTCCGGCATCGCCGTCGGCATGGCGACCAACATTCCGCCGCACAACATGCGCGAGCTGGCGGAAGGCGTGCATTGGACGCTCGATCATCCCGAAGCGAGCCGTGAAGAGCTGCTGAACGCACTCATCGGCATCATCAAGGGACCGGACTTCCCGACCGGTGCCACGATCCTCGGCCACAAGGGCATCGAGCAGGCGTACCGCACCGGCCGCGGCCTGATTACGATGCGCGCGGTGGTCAACACCGAGGAGATCAAGGGCCGTATGTGCCTGGTGGTCACCGAGCTGCCGTATCAGGTGAATCCCGACCGTCTGGCCGCTTCCATCCGAGAAGGCGTGCGCGACGGCAAGATCCAGGGCATCGCCGACATGCGCGACGAGACGTCGGGCCGTACCGGCCAGCGACTCGTGCTCGTGCTCAAGCGCGACGCCGTGCCGAAGGTCGTGCTCAACAACCTGTACAAGCACTCCCAGCTGCAGCAGACGTTCGGCGCGAACATGCTCGCGCTGGTCGACGGCGTGCCGCGCACGCTGAGCCTCGACGCCTTCATCCGCCATTGGGTGAACCACCAGCTCGAAGTCATCGAACGCCGTACCCGTTACCTCAAGCGCGAGGCCGAGGAACGCGACCACATCCTGCAGGGCCTGCTCAAGGCCATGGACGCCATCGACGAGGTCATCCGCCTCATCCGCTCCAGCCAGGGCCGCGAGGACGCCCGGCCGAAGCTGATGGAGTTCCTTGACATCGATCAGGTGCAGGCCGACGCCATCCTTTCCATGCAGCTGGTTCGACTGGCCAACATGGAACGCCAGAAGATCATCGACGAGCATGAGGAACTCATGCGCAAGATTGCCGACTACAACGACATCCTCGCCAAGCCGGAACGCCAGCGTACGATCGTCGGCGACGAGCTCGACGAGATCGTCGCGAAATACGGTGACGAACGTCGCACGAAGATCCTCCCCTACTCGGGCGAGATGAACGTCGAAGACCTGATCGCCGAGGAGAACGTGGTGGTCACCGTCACGCACTCCGGCTTCATCAAGCGCACCAAGGCCAACGAATACCGCGCACAGCATCGCGGCGGCAAGGGCATCAAGGGCGCCAAGCTGCGTGAGGATGACGTGGTGGATCACTTCTTCCTCACGTCCACGCATAACTGGCTGCTGTTCTTCACCAACAAGGGCCGCGTCTACCGCATCAAGGCGTACGAGCTGCCCGAAGGCTCGCGCGATTCCAAGGGCCAGCACGTGGCGAACCTGCTGCAGTTCGGTCCCGACGAGACGATTCAGACCGTGCTGTCGATTCCGAACTACGAGGTCGCCAAGTATCTGGTGCTTGCCACCCGCACCGGCAAGGTCAAGAAGACCGCGCTGGCCGAGTACGATTCGCCGCGTCAGGGCGGACTCATCGCGGTTCGTCTCGCGGCCGACGAGGAGACCGGCGAGCCCACGGACGAGCTGATCGGCGCCGCGCTGTGCAACGCCGCAGACGACATCATCCTCGTCTCCAAGCAGGGCATGAGCCTCAAGTTCGCGGCGGACAACGACCAGCTGCGTCCGATGGGACGCCAGACCGCCGGCGTGCAGGGCATGAAGTTCCGCGGGGATGACGAACTGCTCGCCATGGACGTGGTTCCGGAGGACTCCAAGCAGGACCTGCTCGTGGTCACCAATGAGGGCTTCGCCAAGCGCACCGCGATCAGCGAATACCGACTGCAGGGGCGTAACGGTTTCGGCGTCAAGGCGGTACAGCTCGCCGAAGGTCGCGGATCGCTGGTCGGTGCCCTGATCGTAAGCGAAGACGATCAGGTCATGGCGATCATGAAGTCCGGCAAAGTGATCCGTTCCAACGTCACCGAAGTCAAGCGCACCGGCCGCACCACGCAGGGCGTGACGCTCGCTAAGCCCGACAAGGGCGACGAGATTATCTCCATCGCCCGCAACGAGGAAACCGGCGAAGACGAAGTCGAGACGACGGATGATACGGCTGCGGCCGCATCCGCGACCACGTCTCCCGATACGGCCGAAAACACTCCGGATACCGCGGATAGCGTCGCATCCGGCAGTGATTCGGGCGCGGCATCTGACGAGAATGTGAACAACACTGATGACGAGGCATAATCGTCTCAGAAAACTGGTAGCCTCGGCTAAGAGTCATCGGGGAACGACAAGGAGCAACGATGAGTGACAACCTCGAACCCGGACGGACCGACATGTTCGTGCCCGGTCCGCATGACAATGCAGAACCGCACGAAGGTGTCCGCGAAAGCGCCCCTCGGGTCGCGCGCTCTATTTCCAACCAGCCGCAGTCGGAGAGCGAGCCGCGCGCCAACAAAACGCGTGCGTCCCTGCGTTCGCCGCGCCGTTCGACGCCGCGCGCCCGCCGCATGAACCTGTCGCTGACCCATGTGAACGCATGGTCCGTGGCGAAGGTGACGTTCATGCTGTCAATCGCCGGCGCGATCATCGAAGTGCTTGCCGCCGCCTTGGTCTGGCTGCTGCTTGACGCGGTCGGCGTGTTCGACCAGCTGAACAATATCGTCTCGTCCACCGGTCTGGCCGCCGACAGCCTGAACCTGTCCAGCGTGTTCAGCCTGTCCACGGTACTGTCGGTGGTCACCATTCTGGCGATCGTCGGCGTCGTGCTGGTGACGCTCCTTGCCACCATCATCGCGCTGCTGTACAACGTGATCAGCGCGCTGGTCGGCGGCGTACATATCACTCTGGGCGACGACTGATCCAATCGAATCCCTGATACATCTCGTTACGAACCCCGCGGAGGCAACGTCCGCGGGGTTTTATATCTCATCATCGCCGGCGCAGGAAAAGACTACACCGCCGCTTCGTGGAAGCCGTCCGCTCAGGCATTCAAGGAGGCCAAGGTTCGTGGCGTTGCCGCTGATTGGCGACAGCGCCACATGACCGCGTTGCCGGCGCGGGTTTGTCAGCACATGACGACGAATAATGGGGATTCCCGATGCTCGGGAGCCCTCATTATGTTGTTGATACGAAAATCACGCTCTCAAAACTCGCAGATACAGACCATTTTTGTTGAATTCGGCCCTGTATCTGCGAGTTTTGAGAGCGTGAGCTCGCGATAATCAGGCCGTGAACCTCACTGAAGCCCATGTGACAGGTGGCAACGAAACAGTCATCCGACCCTCATCAAGCGCGGCGGATAGCGGCTGCAAGGTGACGCCGTCCGGCTCGTCGGCCGTATTGGTGCGGTAGATATCGTCGCTGAGCAGCATCTGCGAGCTGGTGACGGACGGCCACTCCCCCAGCCTAGGCAACGATGTCAGGTCGATTGTCACATCATGGGCGTTGTGCTCGTCACGGTTGACGAGCAGAATCATGCCTTCGCGAGTCTTTTGATCCCAAGTGGCCACCGCGACCGTGAAGAGCCGTAAGGCCGGCAGCGGCACCGGTTCCGCATGGGCACAGTACACGGACGAACTCGCCACCGCATCGACCACCGCCGACATGAAGGCTGGTGAGCCGCAGTACGTGACTACCACGTTCACCGTGCCCGCCGACGCCGCGCCTGAAGGCGCTCTGTGGCTGAGCTTCTCCGACATGGGCCTCGCCGATGACGCTAACGGCTACATCGACGATGTGGTGCTCGTCCGCTCCGACTCCAAGCCGACGCTGAAGACCACCGCGTTCACGCCGACCGTCGCCGAGGGTGAAACCGCCTCCGCATACGTGGAGCTCGACGGTCAGCCCGCCGCCAAGGAGGTCTCCGCCAACAAGAACGCAACCGTCGACGAAGTGGCCACCGCACTGAAAACCTCACCGCCGCACAGAACGCCCTGGCCGAGAAGCCGAAGCCGGCGGCCGTCGAATCGATCAAGGTGGCCGCGAAGCCCACCAAGACCGAGTACACGGTCGGCGACACGTTCTCCGCCGATGGTCTGAAGGTCGTCAAGGTCATGTCCGACAAGACCGAACCAGGAAAGAAGCCTGGCGCGCAGAAGCCTGCCGGTCAGCAGAACGTCTGTCCAAGACCGGTGCCTCGGTGGCTGGCGTGGCCGGTTTGCGTTCCTATGTGCGCGCCGAAACGACGATCGTGCGCACTTAAGAACGCAAACAGAGCCATCTGCGTTCTTATGTTCGCGCACTTGTCGTTTCGACGCGCACATAGGAACGCAAACCGGCCGTACCTGCTGCTGTTGCGTTGCTGCGCCGTCACGCCGTTGTGCCGTCACGATGTCGCTGCCGTCCGGGGAATGTCGAAGGACGCGAAACGGGCCTGCGGCAAATCATGCCACAGGCCCGTTTCTCAATGCCGGACCACGCCGGCTAAATCCGTGATCCGCGAAAACCCGCGAAAATCAGCGGTGGGTGGTGCCCTCGTAGGTGTCGCTCCACGTCAGCGACGCCGCGCCGTCGGCGATGGAAATCGGCATCTGTACGATCGGCGAGTTGCCGAGGTCATGCTCCTGCCAGCGGTCGCCGATGAACAGGAAGTGCTCGCTGTTGTACGGGTCGTCGTCCAGCGGCACCACGATATCGACCTGCGAATCGTAGGTCTTCGCACCCTCCGGCGCGAACAGCTTCCACTCGCTCCACGGGCCGTGCAGGTCGGTGGCGGTGGAGTACTTGTTGTCGTTGGTGTCCCAGCTGGTCAGTTGCGAGCCGAACCAGTAGTACAGGCCGTCCTTCTTGATGATGGTCGGCGATTCCAGGCCGTATGGGTAGTCGGTGGCACGCTCACAGGCGACGTCCTCGACGATGGTGAGGTAGTCGTCGGCGAGACGGTAAATGTGCGTGCCATGGTCGCGGTCCTCGCTCATGATGTAGCCGCTGCCGTCCTCGTCCTGGAAGACGCCGATGTCACGGCTCAGGTAGCCACGCCACGTGATGGTGGTCTGGAATGCGAACGGGCCGGTTGGGGCGTCGGCCACGGCGACGCCGATGTGCGCGTATCCGTAGTCGGGCGTTTCGGCATGAATATACATGACATATTTGCCGGTGGCGGGGCAATGCAGCACCTTCGGCCGCTCGCCGATACGGTCAGCGGCGAGGGCGGAGCCGTCTTCTTGCACATCAAGTACGATGCCGTGGCTGCGCCATGCGATGAAATCGGTGGTTGTATAACAGCACACGCCCTGGAACAAATTGCCGTTTACCTTGTTCTCGCCATATGCATACCAGGTGTCGCCGAATTTCTGCAGACCGATGCCGTGCAGCTGGGCAACGTCGCCCGAGGTGTCGTGAGGCAGAAAAGCTCCGAATCTATCAGCCATGATTTCCCCTTTCGTGATGATCTGCTGTTGATTATCTGTCGTGTCCGCAACTGCTTGTGACCGGTTACAGACTGAACCATTGTATCGTGAAAACCTTGCCGACATACGGAAGAATCGGAGTGCACCCGGCGGTGGCGCTCTGGCAACGGCCGCGTGGGGTCGTGCGTTGCAATATGAGGCTCTCAGAACTCGCAGATACAAGGGACTATTCGTTATTTTCGCCCTGTATCTGCGAGTTTTGAGAGCGTAGTTCTTCCTAGATCACGCCGATTGGCGTTCCACGATGGTCGTCGGCAGCAGCTGCACGTAATACGGCTCCACGATGTCGCCTTGCAGCATGGACAGCAACAGCCTCGACATCGTCTCGCCGTGCAGCTGCGAATCCTGCCGCACGGTGGTCAGCTTCGGGTTCGCCAGCAGGGCGATTGGCGAATCGTCGAATCCCGTGACCGCGATGTCGTCCGGCACCCGATACCCGAACCGGTTCAACTGGTTGATGACGCCCAGCGCGATGCTGTCGTTGGCGCACACGAATCCGTCCAGCTCGTCAAGCATGGGTTGGAACTCGACCACGGCCATTTCGCCGCTGGTGCCCTCCCAGTCGTCCGCGTAGTAGACGTGGCGCTCGTTGAACCGGTCACCCATCGCCGCCTTGAAGCCGTCGAAGCGGTTGTTCGACGATGGTGAGTATCCGGGGCCGCACACGTACACCAGCTTGGTCCTTCCCTGGTCGAGCAGGTAGCGCGTGATGTCGCGCTGCCCCTCGGTGTTGGTGAAGTCCACGGCCGGGAACGGCAGGTTCTCGCGTTCACTGACTTCCGAGAGGACCACCGGCCGCTTGACCGATGCGAACGTGTTGGCGAGCATGCTGTCCTCGCTCAGTGAGAACAGCAGGTACCCGTCCGAAAAGTCGCTTTGCACCAGCTGCGCGATGCGGCGCGTGGAGTCCTCACTGTTGGCGATCAGCGTGACCATCTGGTAGCCCGCGTCGCCGAGGACCTGGTTGGCGCCGGCCATCGCCCTTGACATACTGGCCTGCGCGATGGTCTCGTTCGATTCGACCTGGATGATCAGCGCGACGGTGAGTGTGCGGCGTTGCGCGAGTGAGCGTGCGGCGTTGTTCGGCGTGTACTGTGATTTGGTGATGGCTGCTGCGATGCGTTCGGCTGCGTCCTGCGAGACGTGGGTGTTGCCGTTCAGATACCGGGAGACCGTTCCGTACGATACTCCCGCGAGACGGGCGACGTCGCGGATGGTCGGCTTTTTCTGTGCATCGTCCATGGAATCCATGGCATCGGTGTTTGCTTCGTGTTGCTGGATATTCGCCGGTTGCTTATCGCTGTTCTGGTCTACCGGTGTTTCGTTGGAACGTGCAGACGACTTCGTCCGAGTGCGGTTCGCCAGACGCCGGGTCGGTTTGCCGCTCGTTGATGCTACCTTGTTCGGCGCGTGAATAGTTGTTGACATCATTGTTCCTTTACGCGTGCGGCCGTCGTCGGACGACCGCGTACAGGTTCGAGTATACGCAGATGATGTAAACGGTCACAAGGGGTGTCTGTCGTTGTGCCGGCCGTGGCATGCGGAGCCTTTCCTCAGTCGCGGTCCGCCGCCCGACCGCCGTGTGGCTCGCCATCCGTGGCTCGCCTGTGTCGACGCATTCCGACATGGCTGCGCAATCTGTTGTATTTCGCGTTCGCGTTCAGATAATGCGGGGCATAGTCGTCCTGTCGGTTCCCGCGACGCGAGTACATTGAAATCATGACCGATCCGCTGCATATCCAACTCACCGCGCGCCCCACCGTGGACGACTGGCAGCCCGACTGCGTAATGGACGGCTACCAGCAGGCGACGATCCATCTCGGCCATGATGACGAAGGCGATATCGTCGCCACATTCGTGCGCCGGGACCCCTCGAAGCTGCCCATGAGAGCGCGATGGAGGCGTCAGCGGTTCGCGCTGCGCGGGCACCGGCTCGCGGTGATGTACGTGCACGGGTGGAACGACTATTTCTACCGCCGTCACGAATCCGAGTTCTGGGAATCGCTCGGCATTCCCTTCTACGCCGTCGACCTGCGCAAGTTCGGGCGGTCGTTGCGGGATGGCCAGACCCCTGGATATATCGAGGATCTGCACGATTATGCGGCGGAATTCAACGCCCTACGCGACCTGGTCGTCGCCGAGCAGGGCGAGCAGGTGCGCATCCTGCTGGTCGCCCATTCGCAGGGCGGGCTGAGCTCGGTGCTGTGGCTGAATTCGCAGCGGCCGCATCACGTCGAGGCGGTCGCGCTGGACTCGCCTTGGCTGGAATTGCAAGGCAACCGCATGTTCCGCATACTGTCGACGCCCGTGGTGCAGGCGTTCCAGCTGGGCGGCGGCAAAACGGTGATGCCGATGCGCGATCCGGGGTTCTACGGCCGCTGCATCGATTGCGAGACCGGCGGCGACTGGGATTATCTGCGCCATCCGCTGGTGGACCCGCAGCGTTTCTTTCCCCGCGCCGGGTGGATGCGGGCGATCTACAATGCGCAGGCCGAGGTGTCGCGCCGGCTCGACATCCGCATTCCCGTGCTGGTGTGCACGTCCGACCGGACCATGCTGCAGCCCACATGGGATGAGGCGATGCGCGAGGCGGATTCCGTGCTGGACATCACGGCGATTCGCCAGGCGGCGCTCAACCTCGGCGATGTGGTGACGCTGGCGACGATTCGCGGCGGCCTGCATGATCTGAGCCTGTCGCGGCCGGCCGCGCGGCGTAGGTATTTCAGGATCGTGGCCGACTGGGCCTCTCTGATGGCGTGGCGGAGGGTGATTCCGCCTGCGCATCTGCGCACCGCGTTGGACGCAGTCGCGGCGGCCGGCAGCCATGTCGGTGGCGTGAATCCCGATGTCGGCCCCGACGCAAAATCCTGAGGTCCCGCAACGGCTCGCGGCCGGCGTCCAGCCGCGAGCCTGCGCAGGTCACGCCGACTGCCGCACCACCAGCTCGGTCGGCAACATCACCGTACGCGGCGAGTCGATGCCGTGAATCTTTTTGATGACGATGTCGGCCATCACCTTGCCGCGCATCTCCATGTGCTGATCGACAGTGGTGATCTGCGGGTTCGACTCCCTCAGCATCCGCGCGCCGTGGCTGGCGGTAAAAGCCATCTTTGCCATTGGATTTCCTTATGGCGGTTTGGGTTAGATGACGGGCAACCCCTTGCTACAATGAGAGGGCTTATAAATCCGTTTGTTTTAAGCAAAACCCCGAGCTTACTTCCACCGTAATCGCCACGCTCGGCGGCTTCGCCCCAACGGTCAAACTCGGCATCACTAATCACAGCACATCTCCTACTTTCATTTCACAACGTCGATAATATCGGCTGAACATTGATACTTCGTGGACTAGCCACGCCATAAAGACGCGCCTAGCCGGTAAGCCTGTTGATCCAGCGAAGCCGTTCGCTGCGGCCGGCAAGGTCACGGTGACGGTGGCGCTCAAGGGCACGGACTTCGCGAAGTCCTTCGAGATGACTGTCAGGTCCGCCGACAAGACAGCTCTGAACGAGGTGATCGCGGAGGCCGGCTCGGACGAGTTCGAGGCCGCCTTCGACGCTGCGAAGAAGGTCGCCGCCGACGAGGACGCGACTCCCGCCCAGGTGGCTGACGCGCTTGCCGCGCCGCAGAAGCCGGCGGTCAAGCCGAGCCCGAACGGCAAGGTGGATGCCACCGAGCCGAGCGGCCTGAGCAAGACGGGTGCCTCGACGATGGCGTTCGCCGTGGCCGCGGTCCTGCTGCTGGCCGCCGGTGCCGGCGTGGTGCTGCTGCGCCGCCGCGCCGAGTAAGGCGCGAGCCGCCTTCCCGGCCGCATTTTTCGTTGTTGCGGGAATCGCGCTCTCAAAACTCGCAGATACGGGCCGTTTTTGTTGGATTTAGCCTTGTATCTGCGAGTTTTGAGAGCGCGGGGTTGGTGGCAGCCCGTGCCTCATCCCGTAAAGGTCCCGTTTCTGGCCTGCGGGATGTGACTTTCTCCGGATGCGGGGGCAATCGACATGATGGCGACCCGGTGATCGCGCGCCGCCCCCGTTGGCGGGGAGCTGTCGCGAAGCGACTGGGGTGGCCAAACCTGCTGCAGGACACGAAAGGCCCGACGAAACCAATGCGAATACTGGTTTCGGCGGGCCTTCGCGTTATCCGCGAATGCGCGCCAAACGTTACGCGCCTACGCGATCACAGGATGCCCTGCGCGACCATGGCGTTGGCGACCTTGACGAAGCCGGCGGCGTTGGCGCCGAGCATCAGGTCACCCTCGTGGCCGTACTCCTTGGCGGCGGCCAGGGAGTCGGCGACGATGGTCTCCATGATGTTCTTGAGCTTGGCGTCGACCTCTTCGAAGGACCACGACAGACGGTAGCTGTTCTGGCTCATCTCCAGGCCGGAAACGGCGACGCCACCGGCGTTCGCCGCCTTGGCTGGGCCGTACAGCAGACCGTTCTTCTGGTAGACCTCGATGGCCTCCGGGGTGGACGGCATGTTCGCGCCTTCGACGACGACCTTGCAGCCGTTCTTCACCAGAGCTTCGGCGGACTCGCCGTTGACTTCGTTCTGGGTGGCGCACGGCAACGCGATGTCACACGGCACGGTCCACACGCCGGAGCAACCCTCGTGGTACTCGGCGGACGGCACGCGCTCGGCGTACTCCTTGATGCGGCCGCGCTCGACTTCCTTGATCTGTTTGACCACGGCCACGTCGATGCCGTTCGGATCGTAGACATAGCCGTTGGAGTCGGAGACGGTGACGACCTTGGCGCCCAGCTCCTCGGCCTTCTGCACGGCGTAGATCGCCACGTTGCCGGAGCCGGAGACCACGACGGTCTTGCCCTCGAAGGAGTCGTTCTTCAGCACGCGCAGGGCTTCCTGGGTGTAGTAGCACACGCCGTAGCCGGTGGCCTCGGTGCGGGCGAGCGAGCCGCCGAACTCCAGACCCTTGCCGGTCAGGACGCCGGAGTACTCGTCGCGGATGCGCTTGTACTGGCCGAACAGGTAGCCGATCTCGCGGCCACCCACGTTGATGTCGCCGGCGGGAACGTCGGTGAACTGGCCGATGTGGCGGCACAGCTCGGTCATGAACGCCTGGCAGAAACGCATCACTTCAGCGTCGGAACGGCCCTTCGGGTTGAAGTCGGAGCCGCCCTTGCCGCCGCCCATGGGCAGCGTGGTCAGAGAGTTCTTGAGGATCTGCTCGAAGCCGAGGAACTTGATGACGCCCTCGTTGACGGTCGGGTGGAAGCGCAGGCCGCCCTTGTATGGTCCGATGGCGGAGTTGAACTGCACGCGGTAACCACGGTTCACCTGCACCTTGCCCTCATCATCGGTCCAGGCCACGCGAAACTTCACCACGCGCTCCGGCTCGACGATGCGCTCCAGCACGCCTGCCTTCTCGTACTCCGGGTGCTTCTCGACCACCGGCTGGATGGTCTCGAACACCTCGCGTACAGCCTGAAGGAACTCCGGCTGGTCGCCGTCGCGCTGTTCGACCTGAGCGTAGACGCGCTTCACATACTCGTCAGTGAGCATAATTCTCCCCTTAATGGTTGGGTTATCAATAAGACGGTTTTATTGTAGGTGCGGTGTCAAGGGGCGACAAGAAATTGCTCAGGATGTGGCGCGGATGTGTGCGTCAGCTGAGCTGCAGCGTTTCGGCGACTTCGTCGACGATGCGGTGCATGGCCTGGCGCGCGTTGTCCGGACTGCTCTGCCAGATCGCTTGGGCGACGGCGTCGTGTGCGTCGAGGGCTTCCGGCTTGGGCTTTTGCGGGTACATGTGCAGTTCGACGCGTCCGGAGAGCACGGTGGCGATGATGGTGGATAGGGAAGCGAACATTTCGTTGCCGCTGTTGCGCAAGATCAGCGAGTGGAATTCGATGTCGAGCTTGTGGAATTCGTCGAGCCTGCCGTTCTCGCCGGTGTGCCGGAGCTCCGCTGCGAGCAGGGGGAGCCGCGATTTCACGTCGATCGGCGCGTATCGGGCGGCCGAGGTCGCTGCGGCCGGCTCGATGGCGAGGCGCAGTTCGGTGAGGGTGCGCAGCTGCTCCTTACGGTGTGTGGAGTGCAGCTTCCAATGGATGACCTGGGTGCTGAGCGCGTCCCACTCCTCGACCGGTTGGGAGACGAGCCCGATGCGTCGACGGACGGTGACGACTTTGGCTGTTTCGAGGCTTTTCGCGACTTCGCGTGCCACGGTTCGCGAGACGTCGAACCGGCGCTGGAACTCGGCGTCCCCACGACGGCCACCGCGGCGGCGCTTTACTCCCGGCAGGCTTCGCGCGGCGGCGCCGACGACATCCTGCGTGTGGTCTCCACGATGCGCGCCCAATTCGGCGGCCACGTGACCCGTGCCTGAAGCGGGGCGGCCGCGGAATGCCACGAGAATGATGCGATAGTCTGGGAGGTGACGATGCGCGGGTTGCAATCCGCGCATCCGGGCGCGGACACGAGCCTGCGCCTGCGAATCCTCTAACCATAGGAGGCGTCATGATCGATGGTTTCAAGAAGTTCATTTCCCGCGGCAATATGATTGACATGGCGGTCGGCGTCGTCATGGGCGGTGCGGTCACCGCCGTCGTCAATGCGATCGTCAACCATCTCATCAATCCGCTGATCGCCATGATCTTCGGCAAGCCGAACATGGACGGTCTGCTTGCGTTCACGTTCAACGGGGCGACCGTGTCGGTCGGTGCGATTCTGGGCGCATTGCTCAATTTCCTCATCATCGCCGTCGCCGTCTACTTCTTCATCCTGGTGCCAATCAACAAGTTCCGTGACATGTCCGATGCGCTGCTGGCGAAGGCGAAGCTCAAGGAAAGTGAGGCCGAGGACGCCGACGAAGGCAAGGAGCCCGAGCCCACCGCCGAGCAGCAGACAATCGCGCTGCTCACCGAAATCCGCGACCAACTGGCCAAAGCCTAACCAGAACTCGCACCACCGCTGGCGGGGCTATCGGCGAGCCGACTGGGCGCCGGCAATCGCATGCTCCTAGTCGGCGAACTCGCTGTTTTCCGGGGATAATGCGTCACGCTGCGCGGGTACCGTCACCGTGTGCGGGGGCGCACAGCGTGACGGCATTCCGGAACCATTGCAATCACTGGGTTCTTGAAGAATGCGTCACGCTGTGCGGGCGCGCACGGTGACGGTACCCGCACAGCGTGACGCTCTGATGTCGCGAATCGCACCTGATTCCGTTCTCATAGGTGGCGCGCACTTAGGGACGCAACAACGGGTTATGCGCCCCGCGGCCAGGGGGTGGCCGACCATGCGACCTTCGACCGCGGGGCACGCGCTCCGTCAGCTCCGCTTACGACGGAATGTGGCGATGAGACCGCCTCCGATGGCGAGCATTGCGGTACAGGTCAGCGCGACCAGGACGCTGGCACCAGTATGCGACAACTTTGTTTTGCCGTTGTCTGCCTGTTGCCCATTTGTCTTGTCATCCGGCTTCTGGTGGGCTGCTTGATCCGTCTCCTCGTCTGGTGCCGGCTTGGGTGCAGGTTCCGGCGTGGGCTCGGGGCCCGGCGAGGGATCAGGCTCAGGTTCCGGAGTCTCCCCACCTTCCTTCGCCTGCACGACGACCGTAAAGGTCTTGGAGGTAGTGGCTCCCTGACTGTCGGTGACGGTGATAGTGACGTGATAGGTTCCCGGAGTATCGGGATCCACATCATCGGCGGTCACATTCGCCGCAGCGAGCGGCATGTCGCCATCCTCCGCGTCGTGCGCGGTCACGCCGTCAAGCGGATCAAAAGCGTCACCGACCGTAATGGTCCGGTCACTGGCGGTGATGACGGGTGCCGCGTTGATCGTTCCGGCAGCACGCGGCCGAATCTTCAGCGTCGTCAACGAATGCGGCGTGACGGTGACCGTCGGCGTCGCCGCATCGAACGTGACGCTGCTGTCAACGGGAGTCACATTATCTTGGTTTTCCAACGTGTTCTCTGCGTTGATTGCTGCGTCCATGGTCTGCACATCCGCGACTCGGCCAGACAGATCCTGCCCGAAATTCAACTTCAGCGTGCGGCCGAGCGCGCGATCCAGATTGACGATGATCACGCGCAGATTGCCATCATCATCCTTGGAAACCAAAGCAGACAGAGATGTTGCGCCATTGCCCAACGTGGGCGTCGAGCCGAGCGTCGAAGTCAGCACGCTGTCGCCGATGCCATTGCCGAGCATCTGCAGGGCATACGCGCTCGGCGTCAGGAAGAACCCAAACCGCCCCTCGCCTGTCACCGTGCTTGCGCCGTCTTCCGGCACGGCCTGAATAACCGCCTGCTGGGTCGGGCCGAGCGAGTCGGCGCCGCTGCTGTACCAGTCGATCAGGCAGTGCTTCTGAATATAGGGGCTGCCAAGCCGAACATATTCCAGCGCGACCTTGGCGATGTACAGCGCGTGCGATTGCGACCGGACCAGCGCGCTGGTATCGCGGAAAATGCCGTATTCGCTGATGACCGGCACCTTGCCTGCCGGCATGAGTCTCACATACTCCTTGACGCGGTTGACGCCCGCCGTCTCGGCCTTCTTCATCGCGTCGTCGTACCATGCGCCCGCGGTGGCTCCCGTGGGGGTGCCGGAATAAGGGTGGATGGTCATGCCGTCGTACCACTGGTTCGCGTTCAGGTTCGCCATGCGGGTGATGAACCCTGTGGACTCGTAGCTGGTGTACACGTTCGCCGTGTGCCGTGTGCCGTCCGTGCGCTGTTCGGCCGTGTTGATCTGGTCGGTGGTGTTCTTGATGGCCTTCGATATCTTGACGAACCCGTCGCGGTCAACGGTGTAGCTGACATAAACCTGCTGTCCTTTGGCCGGAATCGCACCATGCACGCCGTCTCCGAACCTCAGCGCGCCCGTGCTGTAATCGACCTGCACGACTTTGTCGCCGGCACCGGCGGTCTCCAAGTCGTCCACGATGCGCCACTGTTCGTTCGACTGGTCGTTGCCGACCCATACGCTGACGCTGCCCTTGTTGACGGCCACGAACGACGGGTCGTCGACGATCGCGCCATCGTCGCCGTTCATTTTCGGGTTGACGTTGGCGTAGCGCATGTAACGGGTCAGACCGGCCTTGCCGTCGCTGACCGACGCTGCCTTGTTCCAATCCTCCAGGCTCACGGCGTACTGCTTGGTGAAGCTCGCTGTGCCGCCCTCCGTGTACGCCTGCTCGCTGCCGCCGCTCACCGCGGTGGTCCAGTAGCCCTGCGAGGCGGTGCCGTCGGAGTTGGCCCATGCTTGGTTCATTTCGTTGCCGATTTCGAAATAGCGCACGTTGTACGGCTGCGGGTGTCCGTTGTCTGCGCGCACCTTCGCCCAGTCGATGCCGCCGTTGGGATTGGTGCCGACCTGCGCGTTCAGATATTCGATCAGATCCGCCGCGTCCTGTGCGTTGCCGCGGCCGAGGCTGTACACATAGACGATTTCTGAATCGACCTCGTCCGCGAACGTCGCGATTTCACCGATGCCGAAATTCGGTTCGATGCCGCCCTGACCGGGGTTGTTGTAGAAGCCGTGCACCTGCTTGAGCCGTTGGGCGCGCGGACCGATGGTGGTCTTCCAGTTGAACAGGTTGGAAATCGTGCCTCCGGGGTAGCGAATCGAGCCGAATCCGACCTGCTTGTACAGTGCGGTGAAGTCGTCTTTCACACGCATCGTATCGGGGTCGAAACTGCCGTACCCGTTGAAGGCGTACCGATGATTGACGCCGAAGATGGAAGCGCTGTCGACCGTGCGCTCCACGGTGCTGGGGTCGGCCGTGAGCGTGATCGGTACATGCGCCTGATACGCGGTGATGGCCGTCTGGAGCGCCGTGCCCGCGGCATTCATCGCCGTCATCCGCGCGGCGGCGCTGCCGGAGGTGTTGTCCATGGCGTTGACCGCGTTGCGTTTTGCCGTGGCGAGTGCTTGCGCCTGCGCCGACGCGGCGTCGACCTCTCCCGCGGCCAGCAGCGCGTCGGCCTGCGAGACCAGTGTGCCGAGTTGTTTTCTGGCAAGGGCCGTGCCCTGCTCGGCGTAAATCGCAGCTGCTTGGTCGTCGGTAAGCGTGGCATCATATACGCGGATGTCGTCCACGTCGCCCTTCATCGAATGCGGGTCCATGGTGCCGATGTTCTTGTGCGAGCCGACCAGCAGCGCGGTGACGGCGTTGACGGCCGAGGTTCCCATGTTCTTTTCGCTGTCGAGCGCGCCGTTGACATAGAACTTGACCTTGCGGCTCGTCTGGTCGAAGGAAACGGCGATATGCTGCCATCCGCCGCGTGCCACCGTATTGTTGCTGAGAACGTCGGTCGCGTTGACATACGTGTGGTACTGGTTGGACGGGCGCAGCGTAAGCAGGGAGCGGCCGGCGCCATCCTGCTGCAACAGCACCGCAGGCTTGTCGCCTGTCGGGTCGAGCGTCGTATCGTACCGGTACCACATCGCGAATGACGCGTTGCCGGCTCCGGTGTTGACGTACTGGTTGATTTTCATGTAGCTGGACGCGCCCGCGCCGAAGTGCAGTACGTTGCCGAATACGCCGGCGGGGTCGGCGATGATGGAGATGTCGTCGCCGATGAGTTGGGCCGTTGCGCTGCTGGAGCCGCCGTTGTTGGCCGCTTCGCGGTCGCCGGCCGCGGTGTTCTCGAAGTTCCATGCGCCTCGAAGGTTTGCGGACGCGGTGGTTGCTGGTGCGGTGGCGTCGGCGTCGGCCGCATAGGCTGCGGCTCCCGGCGACAGCGCCATCGCTGCTGTGGCGATGGCCGCCATGATTGAGCGCCAGAGCTTGCCGCTCCGACGGTGTGATGTGATATGCGTCATTACATGCTCTCTGCTTCTGTTTCGGGGATCACTGCCATGTGATCGTTGGGGTGAGCCTTGCCTCTGTGTGAAGGTCTGCTCAATTCTATCAATGCGATTCCGTGATGCAAGTAATGGCGTGGCGCTGAACCGGTGAGAGCCGGCTCTGTGCCATCCGCGTGCCATTAGCCCTGACGATTTTGGCTGATTCGAGATGGAAACGAGCAGAAAGTGCAAATAGAAAAACCCTCAGAATCAGCTTGATTCCAAGGGTTCTGAGAGTGGAGCTAGCCGGGTTCGAACCGGCGACCCTCTGCTTGCAAAGCAGATGCGCTACCAGCTGCGCTATAGCCCCGTGATTCCGCCGTTGCGGCGTTGTCAGTGAGAAAAAAAGAGCGGCTGAAGTAGCCGCTGCAATTTTCCTGTGGGCCCGGGAGGACTTGAACCTCCGACCTCATCCTTATCAGGGATGCGCTCTAACCACCTGAGCTACGGGCCCGATCCATACGCTTCAAAAGCGCACGATGAACTAGACTACCAGAATTGCCGTATGTGTCAAATCCAGTCGGGTTTTTGTGGATTTCGGCGTGTCGTTCTCGTTGTTGTGTCTTCACATGGCTTCCTGCGCCGACAATCGCGGGTGCGCCGATAAGGGACATGGGTTACTGTAGGTGATGGCTATGGTGATGTCTGGCGCATCGGCGGCCAGACCGACTTCCTGCGACGAAAGGGTGTACAGTGCAGTATCGATACTGTTGTGGCGATGAAGACATGTCATTCGATCTCATTCCGGAACCGCAATCCGTGACATTGAACGGGGAGGCTGCCGATTCGGATGATGCCGGAGCTCCGGTACCCGTCGCGTTGCCGCTCGTAGGCCGCATCTCGGAAGATCGCGACATCGATGACATCGCCGGCGTTTTCCCGACCCAGCTTGCCGATGATATCGAAGCGGCGACGGGCCTGCGCTGGGACATCGCCAGCGATGTCATGGTGGCCGGACTGCCCGCGCCAAATGCCGCGACTGCGCACCCGGTTCCGCCACACGCTTCATGCTGGAAGTCGTTCATCACACTGAGACTCGACCCCTCATCCCTGGAGCCGCAGGAATACCGCCTGACCATCGCACGCTCCGGCATAGACGTCGTCGGCGGCGATACGGAAGGCGTGCGCAACGGCGTGCAGACCCTTCGCCAGATCATCCGTCAGTGCGCACCGGCGCTGCCTCGACTCGTCATCGCGGACAAACCGGCGTACAAGGTCCGCGGCTACTATCTCGACGCCACGCGCGGCCGCGTCCCCACGCTCGACTGGCTGAAAACATGGGCCGACCGGCTGTGCCTGTACAAGTACAACCAGCTTCAGCTATACATCGAGCACACGTTCATGTTCGACGATCTGAGCGAGACTTGGCGCGGCACCAGCCCGCTCAAGCCCGCCGACATCATCGCGTTCGACGAATACTGCGCGCGGCTCGGCATCGAGCTGGTGCCGTCGGTCTCGACTTTCGGACACCAGTACATGGCGATGCGCACGCGCGAGCTGCGCCATCTCGGCGAGTTTCCCGAGGACGCCGACCGTCAGTACGGTTTCGTGGAGCGGCAGCGTCACCACACGCTCAACATCACCGAACCGGAGTCCCTCGCGTTCTCGTTCAAGCTGATCGATGCTTACATGCAGCTGTTCCGCACACGCAAGTTCAACATCTGCGGCGATGAGACGTTCGATTTGGGTCGCGGCCGTTCCAAGCCCGAAGCCGAACGCCGCGGCGTGGCCGCGATGTACGCCGACTTCGTATCGCAGCTGTGCCGTCACTTGTCTGAGCGTGGCCGCGAGCCGATGTTCTGGGGTGACATCGCTGTGGAGATGCCGCAGATCCTCGGCCTGTTGCCGGATAACGTCACGCTGCTCAACTGGTTGTACGCGCCGGGCATCGGCGAAGACAAGGTACGCCTCGTCGCGCAGGCCGGGGCCCCGCAGTACGTGTGCTCGGCGGTATGGTGCTGGAATGCGCTGCTGCCGCGCCTCGACGACTCGTGGAACAACATCTCCCGACTCGCGCGCTACGGCGTGAAGTACGGTGCGGTCGGGTACCTGGTGACCGACTGGGGTGATTACGGGCATGTCAACGATCCGCGCATGGCGGTTTCCGGCATGATATTCGGCGCGCAGTGCGCGTGGAATCCGATGGCTCATATCCAGGGTGAGGCCGGGTGCGGCGACGGCGAAGAAGGCTCTGCTGCCGGTTATGCCGATGCCGCTGCCGATGCCGTCCGCGAGAACAAGGCCGCCGCGGACGGGGATTCCCCGGCGCCGCTCCCGTTGAGCTCGGAGAGCGACGATTACACCGGTGGCGCGGCCGACGCGATTGCGGGCGCGCCGGCCGGCGGCGATGGGTCGTGTGCCGAGATGTGCCGTCGCGTGGCCGAGGTCGAATATGGCGACCGTTCGGGCGGCATAGTCGAGGCACTGCGAGATGCCGCCTGTCGTGTGGCGTTCGGCTGGGATGACATGGTCTGGTACTGCGAGCTGGATGAAGGCGACGGACGGATGAATCGCGATGCCGCATCGGCGATGCATCTCGGCGTGCATGGGTTCAGCGGGGAATATGGGCGGGAGTGGGATGCCCGACTGCTGGGCAGTACCGATCTTGATGAGGCTCGGCGCACGATGCTGCAAGGGCTGTCGCCGCATATCGTCCGCGCGGCCGAGGCGAACGAGGCGCTGCTGTGCGACGCCATGCGACTCGGCGTCGCCGCCGGCCGCGCATCGCGTTTGGGTGCGGCTCGGCGTGATGTGCCGGCGATGCTGGCCGCCATCGAGGGGCAGCGCTGGTTCAACTTGGTCGGCTTGTGCCTTGCGCGGCGGCATGACGTCATCACGGTCGATGCCGGCGATATCGCCCGCGCGTCGGCCGGGTTGATCGAACCGGACGCAGGCTCTTCCGCAGGGCCGCAAGCCGTGCAGGATGTCTCGATTCGAGTGGCACGTGGTCTGGAGCGCTGGTTCGAGACCTACTGCGACTTGTGGCGTTCTGTCAGCGCGGAATCGGAATTGGCCCGCATCGCCTCCATCGTGTGGCGCTGTGCCGACGCCCTGCGTTCATAAGCCCAAGCGCACATCAGAGGCGGGGCATCGCGCGGTAGTGGCATGAGCCGGTCGTTGTTGCCGTGCCGGCGCTCGCTGGCTGAGACGGCGCGAACATGCGATCCATGCCGGGTCTCATATGTGAGATCCGGCATTTCGTTGTGCCGTAAGGCGTCGCCGCCTCGTGCAGTGGCGTTTTTCAGGCCCTGACAGGCGAGCTTGCCGGGTATCTGCGCTTCAAGGGGGTGATTTTCGGTCGCCGGAACATCTATCTGCATTTCAAGGGGTTGCGGCACAGAGGCATCCGAGGTATATGAGCCATTCACTTATTGGAATGACGCGGTTCTAGCAGTGTTCCTACTTGGTCACCAACCCCTTGAAACGTAGATAGATGTTCGGGAAGTCGAAATCACCCCCTCGAAATGCAGATAGCCGTGTAATCCACGCCTTTCGCGCAATATTCGTGCCGCTCAGGGCACCGACATCGAGTTTTTCAGCTCTCGTCGTCGGGCAGCGCCATGTCGCTGGAGCCGAATCGCGGCCCGCTGGTCGATTCGCGCTGCATTAGCTGCGGCGGATACGCGGTGTGCGCCGGAAGCCAGTGTTTGCTGCTGGCACTGACGCTGATGAGTCGCAGCGCTTCATGGGCGATGAGCCGGCACGGCGGGAGAATCGACGAGAGCGGCGGGTCGGCGATGGCCGCCGCGGGGGAGTCGCCCGACCCAATGACCTTGACCTCGTCCGGCACACGGATTCCCAGTTGGTTCAGCGCCATCAGCGCTCCGATCGCCACATCGTCGGTGGCGCAGATGAGCGCGTTCGGGCGGTTGCCCTTGTCCCCGAACAGTCTCATAACGTCGTGATACCCGCGCTTCGCGGAATTGTCGCCGAACGTGGTCCAACCCGGTTCGGTCATCAGGTTCATGACCCTCGTTGACGTCTGCAACGTGGCGAACAGCTCGGCGGCGCTGGCGGAGTTGACGTTGCCGCTGAGGAATGCGATGGAGTTGGCGTTGTACTCTGCAAGGTGCGAAAGCATCAGCTTCATGGAGGCGCTTTCGTCGACGCCAACCCAGTTCACGTGGAAGGACGTGGAGTGGCCGAACGCCTGAACCAGCGAGGTCATGCCGACGTGGTCATCCAGGAACGCTGCGGTGTTGGCGTCTTGCGGCGGCATGACCACCAGCCCGTCGACCCGGCGGGCGAGCATGGCTTCGATGCGTTCCGTCTGGGTTCGCTGGTCGTCGCCGAGGCCCAGCAGCAGCTGGCGTCCCGAGCGGTTGACTTCGGGCTCCAACTCCGCGAGCAGTCGGGCTGCCAGAGGGTCGGTCGGGCCGGGCATGATGAGGCCGATGGTATTGGTCGTGTCGCTGCGCAGTGCGCTGGCGGCGGAGTTGGCCTGATAGTTGAGCTGTTCCGCCGCGTCCCGCACGCGTTTCGCGATGTTGTCGTCTTTGGTGCGGCGCCCTGAAAGAACGCGGGAGACAGTGGCTTTGGATACGCGCGCCAATGCGGCGACGTCGGTGATGGAACTCGTTGAGCTCATCGTTCATCACCTCGGATTGTCTGCTTCGATTACTTCTGCCGGGCACCGCGTCGCTGCCCGTTGTATATAGGATACATGAACGCACATTGCGCTCATTGGTCGCCGCGATGCCGTATGGGCGTGATTATTGCCAATGTTTCCAGTGGACAGATGTAATGGTTTCTGTATAAATCATACCATTTCATTACAAAATTGAGAAATCGGTTTCCGGGTTTACTAAGCGGATTTTATGGTGTATAGTGACGGATGAAAGAAACGATTTGCTCGCGATGGTGTCAGCAAATCACCAACCCATCCAGCGGTGGATGGCTCAGCACGGAGGAGATGCTATGGTCGCCGATATTGACGGGTTCCTGCCGGACAGCGCGTTTCTGCTCGACGTTCCCGCCACCGATTGGAAAGATGCCATCCGGCTTGCCGGCAAAGGACTGGTGGCGGCTGGTTTCACCACCGACGCGTATACGGATCAGATGATCGAGACGGTCGAGAAAATGGGCCCGTACATCGTCATCGCCCCGGGTCTCGCGCTCGCGCACTCCCGCCCGTCCGAGGCCGTGCTGAAGACCGGCCTGAGCTGGGTGCGCCTGTCCACGCCGGTGAAGTTCGGCAACAAGGCCAACGACCCGGTATCGCTGGTCATCGGTCTGGCCGGTCATGACGAGAACGAGCACATCACCGTGATGTCCGCTATCGCCTCGGCCCTGATCAATCCCAAGAAGACCGCGGCGCTCGCCTCGGCCCCCACGCCGGAAGCCATCCGCGACATCCTGCATCAATAGCAGGGCGGCGCAACCCGGGCCGGGCCGCCGGCGAGCGGCACACCCACACTTCCATGACTGAATCCAATAACTGAAACCCAATGGCTGCACGGCAGTCATTCCAACGAAAGAAACGAGGGAATCATGAACATCCTCTGCGTATGCGGCAACGGCATCGGCACATCGGTGCTGTTGAAGGTCAATGTCGAATCGGTCGCGGCCGACCTTGGCGTCGATGTCAATGTCACCACCTCCGATGCGGGCAGCGCCAAGGGCACCGCCAACATGAACGATCTGGTGCTCACCTCCGCCGAGCTCGCGCCCGAGCTGGAAGGCACCACCACGCCCGTCGAAGTCATCACGAACTTCATGGACACCGACGAGATTAAGTCGGTGCTGGAGAAGTACGCCGACTGAGACGCTCCCCGTTACGGCCGGCGTGAGATGTCGGCCAGAAACCATAACAAGAAAAGAAGGAATCCATGAACGTTGTCGTTCAAGTGCTGAATTTCATCAGCCAGGAAATACTGAATGTGCCGGCGTATCTGATTGGCATCATCGCGGCCATCGGTCTGATCGCACTGAAGCGCAGCGCCGGGCAGGTCGTGTCGGGCGCCCTGAAGGCGGCCATGGGCTACCTGATCTTGGGTGCCGGCGCTACCGTCGTCACCTCGGCTTTGGCCCCGTTCGGCGACCTGGTGCTCAAGTCCACCGGCGCGCACGGCGTCGTGCCCACCAATGAGGTCATCACCGCGCAGGCGTCCAGCCAGTACGGCGCCTCCTCGGCGTACATCATCGTGCTCAGCTTCATCGTGATGCTGCTGCTCGCGCGGTTCACCCCGCTGAAATACATCTTCCTGACCGGCCACCACATGGTGTTCATGTCCACCATGCTGGCCGTGGTGCTGTCCGTGGGATTCGGCACGGACCACCAGCTGCTCATCGTGATCATCGGCGCCATCCTCATGGGCGTGATCATGGTGGTCATGCCGGCGTTCGCGCAGCCGTTCATGAACAGGGTGACCGGTAGCGACAAGCTGTCGATCGGCCACTTCAACACCCTCGGCTACATTGTCTCCGGTGCTGTCGGCGCCGGCGTGGGCAAGAAGTCGAAGTCCACTGAAGACATCAACTTCCCGAAGGGCCTGAGCTTCCTGCGTGACTCCATGGTCTCCACCACGCTGCTCATGGTCGTGCTGTACCTGGTCTTCTCCGTGTGGGCCGCCATCGTGCTGCCGGCCAAGGAAGCGTTCAAGATCTTCTCCACCAACCCCGACAACTACGGTTCGTTCTTCATGGCCGCGTTCGCGCAGGCTCTGCAGTTCGGTATCGGCGTGAGCATCATCCTCTACGGTGTTCGTATCATCCTCGGTGAACTCGTCCCCGCCTTCCAGGGCATTGCGAACAAGGTCGTGCCCGGCGCCCGCCCGGCGCTGGACATCCCGATTGTGTTCCCGTACGGCGCCAATGCTTCGCTGATCGGCTTCCTCGGCTCCTTCGTCGGTGGCCTGGTGGCTCTGGCGATCATCGCCGTGTGGCTCGGCCCGGTCTGGGGCGTCGCGCTGATCCTGCCCGGCATGGTGCCTCACTTCTTCGATGGTGGTGGTGCTGGTGTGTTCGGCAACGCCACGGGTGGTCGTATCGGTGCCGTTGTCGGCTCGTTCATCAACGGCCTGCTGATTACCTTCCTGCCGGCCGCGCTGATGACCGTGATGGGCAGTTTCGGTCTGGCCAACTCCACCTTCGGTGACGCCGACTTCTGCTGGTTCGGTACGATTACCGGCAACATGGCTCACCTCGGTCCTGTCGGTGGCGCCATCTGCCTGCTGATCTTTGCCGCGGTGCTCTTCGCCGCCGCGTGGATCTGGCAGGTCAAGGTCGTCAACACCGGCTGGACTCCGGGTGCCAAGCACGCCGAGTACATCGAGCAGGTGAAGGCCGAGGAGAAGGCCGCCAAGGCCGCTGCTCGCGCCGCCAAGAAGGCCGCTGCGGAAGCGTGATACTGTTCCGCCGCCGCTGAGCGATTATGCGGGAGCGTGAGGGTGCGAGTGCCCTCGCGCTCCCGTTTTTGTGTGTGGGAACGCGTGAGATCGCGGGTGGTTTCGCGGAGTGCGCAGTATTGTGCTCCCGCTAGCGGAAGCTGTTGAGCGCAGCGAGACTGAGGGTGGTTCTGTGCAGTGGCTGGTCAGACCACCCCCAGTCGCTGCGCGGCGGCCCCCGCCAGCGGGGGCGTTGTATTCCTTGCCTCATGCTGACTGGGGGCAGCGTCTGCGACAATGGCTCGTATGCCATTGCCCAATCAGCGTCGTCATGCCCGAAAAGCACCCGCGTCCGCCTCAACCGCCGCCGCGTCGACCGTGCTTGAGGTGGACGGCCTGCAATTGCATGTGACGCGCAAGCGCATCAAGAACCTCTATCTGCGTATCAAGCCGCCTCTGGGAACCGTCGAGGTGTCGGCGCCGATGCGCATGAGCCAGCGTCAGATCATTGGTTTCGCTCATGAACGGCACTCGTGGATCGTGCAACAGCAGCGGCGTATGGCCGAGGCCCGACGGATGTCATTGCGGCAGGCCGAGACGTTGACGCCCCTCCCCAGCGCTCCCGCCGGTGATGGAGGGCATGCCGGTGTCGATGGCCGCCGGGGCGGCGATCAGCCGCAGCTCCCCATGTTCGACCGTTCGGCCATGTGGACCGATGAGCGCAAACATGCCGCCGCGGCCGCGATCGATGCCGCGCTTCCGGGGCTGTTGCGCAAGTGGGCGCCCATCGTCGGGCGTTCGCCGAGCCATGTCACCTTGCGGGTCATGACGTCGCGCTGGGGGTCATGCACGCCGAAAACCGGGCGTATCCGGCTGAATCTTCAGCTTGGTCTGATGGAGCCGCGATTTTTGGAGTACGTTCTCGTCCATGAAATGACCCATCTGTGGGCCAATGGTCACGGGGCTGATTTTCAGCGGCGGATGAGCGCTTATCTGCCGAGCTGGCGTGAGCTGCGCCGTGAACTCAACAAGCGCGTACTGCTGTGAAACATATCGTGAAACATGCTGGCCGACATGTCGCGGCAGCAAAACAAATGATGGCGGCGGCTCAGCATTGCCGCTGAACCGTCGCCATCATTGATGTGCATCTTTTGCGTCAGACCATGCCGGTGTGCATGGCGGGTATTCACCCGCCATGCATGCTGCCTGCTGTCTGCCGCGATCTATCGCGTCACGCCAGATGCGAACGCATGAACCACTGGAACTTCTCAAGCTCCTGCACGTGGTCCTGGATGATGTTGGAGCTGATCACGTCCAGCTCGTCCAGCTCGGCGATGGCCTTGCGGTCATCGGCGATGAACGCGTCGTAATACTCGATCAGGGCCTCAAGGTACTTCTCGGTGCCGGCGCGACCGTCGACGTCGAACGGCTTCCAGGTGCGGTTGCGGGTGATGGCATCGGCGCGGCCGTCAGGCGTGCCGCCCAGCGTGGCGATGCGTTCGGCGCTCTCATCGGCCTGCGCGAGCACTGCCTCGACCTCAGGGTCGAGCATCTCGTGCACGGCGATGAAGTTCGGCCCGGTCACGTTCCAGTGAGCGTGCTTCAGGACCAGCGCGGCCTCCTGCTCCTGGCTCAGTCGGTTCTGCAGAATGGCAATGGCCTTCTCGGAGGCGGCTTCGTCCAGTCCCGGCACAACGAATGCAAGTGTCATATTCGTTCCTTTCTTCTGGGATATCAGTCACCCTCCAGTTTATCGATGAAGCCTGCGCGATGTGTCAGCCGCCAGCATAGTTATCGCTCACAGTGAGCGACGTAACAGCAACGTAGGCTGATGTTCATCAGCGGTACAGGTCGGGTGGAATCAGTGTGCCACACAATGCGATTTCGGGCCGTCTTTACGCTGGTGTGGTCACGGACTGGGCTGAGAGATGGGACATGTGGCGGTGCGACTGGGCAAGGCATGTGCAGCGGGGCAACACGAAACACGGCAGACGGCGTGACTGGACGTAGCTGCACATTCAGCAGGTACAATACGGCAGGTCAATTCGCGTCAGTCAACGCGGTCAGTCGCCACTCGCCGTCATCCGCGTCGGTGCCGGCGGACACACTGGAGTAAACAGCCGGGACCCCGCGGCGAAAAGGAGCGTGCAGATATGGTCGATTCGCGTCGCGATGTGGCTGGCCAGGCCGGCCGGAGCCCCAGCCCATCCGTGCAGGCTACCATGATTGGTCTGATGGCGATTCTGCTGTGGAGTCTGATGACCGGGCTGGTTCGCGTGGTCGCCGATGCGTTCGGCGCGACGCTGGGATCGGCGTTGATATACACCTGCGGCGCGGTGCTGCTGCTGATTTTTCGCCGGCCGGCACCGTTGCGCAAGTATCCGCGAACGTATCTGATCGTCGGCGGCCTGCTGTTCGTGTTCTATGAGTCGTCGATTTCCTTGTCGATCGGGCTGGCGTCTTCGGCGGCCTCGTCGGTGGAGGTCAGTCTGGTGAACTACCTGTGGCCTACAATGATGGTGTTGCTGGCGGCGGCATTCGTACCGAGCGGCGAGAAGCGTTCGGCGCGGAACGAGGGGATAAGACGGGAACCCGCAGCGCCCAGCGACGCGCAGGTTCAAGATGACTCGGTCCAGTGCGGCACAAACTGCAGCGCAGGCAAGCCGCCCCGCCATTCTCGTGGCCGCGCGGTGCTCCGCGTATTGCCTGGCGCTGTCGTCGCCACCGCCGGCGTGATACTGGCGGTCGGCGGCAACAGCGGCTTGGACTGGGCGCTCGCCGCAGGGCATGTCGCGGCGAATCCACTGCCGTATCTGCTGGCATTTGCGGGCGCGCTCGCATGGTCGGTGTATGCGGTGTTCACGCCCGCGCTGTCCAAGGGATTCGACGGTACGTCCGTATTCTTCCCCTTTGTGGCCGTGGCGCTGTGGATCATCCACTTCGCTTCCGGCCAAGGTTGGCCGTCTGCCGCGCCGTCGGTTTGGGGCTACTTGGCTGTAGTGGCGGCCGCGGCGGTCATCGCTGGCGGATACGCCTGCTGGGGCTATGGAATCTTGCACGGCAGCATGAGCACGCTTGCGATGGCCTCTTACGCCACGCCCGTGCTGTCCACGGCAGCCAGCGCGGTATTGCTGGGGTTGTCTTTGACGTTGCCGTTCTGGTGCGGCGCTCTGCTGGTCGCAGCCGGTTCGATCATCAACTGGTGGATTTCCTCGCAGCGCCGATGATCGGCAATGGCCGGCGACCTCCCGCCCGCGCTGCGCTATTCGGCGGAAACCGGCGCGTGGTCAGGGGCGCCGGCCTTGCGCACCTCGATGGTTTCGATACGGCGGCCGTCGACCTTGGTGACGGTCATGTCGTACCCGTCGTCGGAGTGCAGCACATCGCCCTCGGCACCCATCTTGCCGGTGTGTGCGAGGAAATAGCCGGCGACGGTCTCGTACGGGCCGTCCTCCAGTTCGATGCCGGTCAGATCGGCGAAGTCCTCGATGGTCATGCTCGCGTCGATGGTGGCGACGCCGCTCACGAATGCGGGCTGCTCCTTGCGCTCGCCGCCCGGTTCGCTGGGCAGGTCGTATTCGTCGCGGATGTCGCCGACGAGCTCTTCGGTCATGTCCTCCAGCGTCACGATGCCGTCGGTGCCGCCGTACTCGTCGATGACCACGGCCAAGTGGATGCCGCGCTTGCGCAGCAGTTCGAGGCTCGGCAGCAGCTTGGACGTGCCGGGCAGCGAAATGCCTTCTCGCGTCACGTCGGCCACGGTCGTTGCGTTGGGGTCGCGCACGTCCAGCAGGTCGCGCACATGCACGAAGCCGATCACGTCATCGAAATCCCTGCCGGTCACCGGATAGCGGGAGTACGGCATCTCGCGCACGTACGCCGCCGCGTCCTTGATGCTCTGCGAACCGTCGAGGAACACGACATCGGTGCGCGGACGCATGACCTCAGCGACGATGGTCTCGGACGCGTCGAACACGTCGTCGAGGATCGTGCGCTCGTCTTTGCTCAGCGACGTGTTCGTGTTGACGAGCACGCGCAGCTCCTCGTCGGAGACCTCGCTTTCGGTCTCGTTCGGGTCGAAGCCGAGCAGACGCACGATACCGTTCGTGTTCTTGCCGATGAGCCAGATGATCGGCTTGCAGACCTTGGCGAACACGTCTATCGCGGGCACTACGGCGCGGGCGATCTGTTCGGTGCGCTGCATGGCGATGCGCTTCGGCACCATTTCGGAGATGACTATCGAGCAGTACGAGATGATCAGCGTCAGCACGATGGTGGTCAGCGGTGCGGCGATGTTCGCCGGCACGCCCCAGCTTTTCACGACGGGCACGATGAACGGCGAAATCGACGATTCGCCGAACGATGCGGACAGGAAGCCGGAGAGCGTCACGCCGATCTGCACGGTGGACAGGAACTTGTTGGGGTCGCGTGCGATTGCCGCCACACGTGCGCCACGGGCGTCCTCCTGTTCCATTTGATCGATCTGGGATCCGCGCAGGGAGACCAAGGCCAATTCGGTGCCGGAGAAGATGGATCCGAGCACTAGGAATATGAAGATCAGAAGGATGTTTAAACCAAGTGACATGGACTCTACTGTAGGGGGGTGGCACGTCAATTGTCGCAGCGAATCATTCTCAGTAAGAAAGGTGCGAGCCTGCCAACGCCCGAAACGAACATCAAAATCGACAAAGTCCCGAGATGCCGCCCTTTATGGTTTTGTGCGCTTGTGCGCAAATGTGAGAAATCCTCGCACCTTTCTTATTGAGAACCGTTCGCTGCGACTTGCCGGCCGGTCACTTGCATCCGCAGGACTGCCTGGTGACGAGTTCGGCGGCGATGAGCTGCACGTCGGGCGTGTGCGCGGGGTCGAGCGCCGCGTTGACCGCGCAGCGGGCGAGCTCGGCATCGGTCTGCGCGGAGGAGACGAACATCGCGTCGACGTTGCGCTCGACGAGTTCGTTGATGCGGCGGCGCTCGCCTTGCGGGTCGCCTCGCGACAGGTTGATGATCAGCGCCCGTTCGCGTTTGGATGCAGCGGCTTCGAGCTGGTCGGTGAATTCGGCGAAGTATGGGTTCGAGAAGTCGGGCACGATGATGCCGAGCGTGTGCGTGGTGCCGGTCTTGAGGGCTCGGGCGACGGAGTTGGGGTGGTAGTCGAGCCACTGCGCCGCGTCGAACACCCGCTGCGCGGTGTCCGGTGAGATTTTCTTGGGACTGCCGTTGAGCACGTAGCTGACGACGGCGGTGGAGACGCCTGCGGGACGCGCCACGTCGAAACGGGCGGCGCGTTGCCGTTGCGGATGCGGCGTCTCGAATGCGTCACGCTGTGCGGGGTGCGTCACTGTGTGCGCCCTTGCAGCGTGACGCATATTGTATAACCATTGGAAAATAAGGGTTTTACTGATGCGTCACTGTGTGCGGGGCCGCACAGCGTGACGCTACCCGCACACAGTGACGCGAAATGCGGCGATAAGTCACGCTCCCATCAGAAGCTCAGTACCTCGACCTTGCCGGTGGACAGCTGGTAGCGGGCGCCTACGATCATCAGTCGATCATGCGCCAGCGCGTCCTGAATGATTTCGCTGCGCGTGACCAGCTCTTCGATGGTACGCGCCACATGTACGCGTTCGAAGTCCTCGCTCGTATCCAACTCGGCCTCCCGCGCCTGCCATACCGACATGCCGACCGAGCGCAGCACAATCGAATCCGAGCTGGCGATGCGCTCATCCAATTCGGCCATCGCATCAGCGGACTCCAACGAGCTCTCCGGGTCGCTCGTGCTGTCGGCGATCAGCGCGTCAAGTTGTTCGGCGCCCAGCGCCACCGCCCCGCAGCCTTCATGACCCATGACCATGAGCAGGCTGACGTGCAGATGATCCACGGCATATTCCAGCGATGCCAATACCGCGTCGTCGATGATCTGCCCGGCCGTGCGGATCGTGAACAGGTCACCGAGCCCCGCGTCGAAGATGATTTCCGGCGGAACGCGCGAATCGGAGCATGACAATACCGCCGCGTCGGGGTTCTGCCGGTCGATCAGTGATTCGCGGGTCTGCATGTCCTGCCACGGGTGCTCGCTGTGCCCTTCGGCGAACCGCCGGTTTCCCGCCAGCATGCGGCTAAGCGTCGAGTTCGCGGTGGATTCCTGATCCGGGTCTTCCTCTGCCATGACATCTCCGTTCCGAGTCTCAGGTTCGCGTCGGGTCGGCGTGTATGTGCCTGTATGTGCGAGCATAGCGGAAACCTGTTTGATAAGTATGAAATATCCAAGGAACGTTCATCACCTCTGCTCATAGCGAAACCACGGATCGGGCGCGGCTGTTTTTACCGGTTTGTGAGCGCAAACTGTGATGATTGTCATGAAGAAACCCTCGTGCGTCCGTATCGGCGAAAGCCGCTTGACGTTACGATGGGGAGACGCAATGACCGGATTGCGTGGAAAGGAACGATGATGACACTGCTTCAGCATGAACTCACCGATTTTACGGTGCAGGCTTTTCAGAACAACGAATTCCATGAGGTGACCAAGGCGGACGTGCTCGGTCACTGGTCGGTGTTCTTCTTCTACCCGGCGGACTTCACGTTCGTGTGCCCGACCGAGCTGGAGGATCTCGCTGCCAAGTACGAGGACTTCAAGAAGATCGGCTGCGAGATCTACTCGGTCTCCTGCGACACCCACTTCGTGCACAAGGCTTGGCACGACGCCAACGAAAAGATCGCGAAGATCCAGTACCCGATGCTTGCCGACCCCACCGCACTGCTCGCGAAGGACCTCGACACCTACAACGAGGCCGACGGCGTGGCCGAGCGCGGTGACTTCATCGTGAACCCGGAGGGCAAGGTCGTGGCCTACGAGGTCATCTCCTCCAACGTCGGCCGTAACGCCGACGAGCTGCTGCGCCGCGTGCAGGCCTCGCAGTTCGTCTACGAGCACGGCGACCAGGTGTGCCCGGCCAAGTGGACCCCCGGCGAGGAGACCATCGAGCCGAGCCTCGACCTCGTCGGTCTCCTCTGATTTCCCGCCTCACTGACGGGCTGAGTTGTCAAGCAAACAGCAGAGCTGTTTGTAGGCGAAGGCGAGCCGACAGACAAGCACAACAGGCTGCGGCTGGAGGCCGTCCCTGATTGCAGGGGCTGGAGGGCTGTCGGTAGCGGTCAGAGTTGGCTGGGGATCGCCAACTCTCTCGCCCCCGCTGGCGGGTAGCGATGTAAGGCGAGTGGCCTCTCCGCCCCCGCTGGCGGGGGGGGCTGGCGGCGACAGCCGACTGGGGGTGGTCGCGGTGATAGGCGAACTACCCCACCCGCTTCGCGGGAGCCCCCGCCGGCAGGGGCATATGCATATGTAAGGAGTTCCATATCATGACCCAGATCAACCGAAGCGATCTGTATGACGTTGTTGTCATCGGTGGCGGCCCTGCGGGACTCACCGCCGGCCTGTATCTCGCTCGCGCCCGCTATCGCGTGCTGATTCTCGAAAAGGATGATTTCGGCGGGCAGATCACCATCACCGACGAAGTCGTCAACTACCCGGGCGTCGGCCGTACGTCCGGTCGTGCGTTCACACAGACCATGCGCAACCAGGCAAAGGATTTCGGCGCGGAATTCCTCTCAGCCGAGGCTACCGGCCTTGACGTGAACGGTGACATCAAGACCGTGCACACGTCGCGCGGTGACCTGAAGACGTTCGGCATCCTGATTGCCACCGGTGCAAGCCCGCGCAAGCTTGGTTTCGCCGGCGAGGCCGAGTACGCTGGCCGCGGCGTGGCCTACTGCGCCACATGCGACGGCGAATTCTTCACCGGCAGGGAGGTGCTGGTCGTCGGCGGCGGTTTCGCCGCGGCAGAGGAATCCGTGTTCCTGACCAAATACGCCTCCAAAGTCACGGTGCTCGTCCGCGAACCGGACTTCACCTGCGACGCGGCGGTGTCTGCCGAAGCCAAGAACAACCCGAAAATCGACGTGCGCTACAACGTCGAGCTCAAAGGCGTCACCGCCGGCAAGGGCGGGCTGCGCGAGGCGACGATCCTCGACCGCCGAACCGGTGAGACGGAATCGTGGAAGCCATCCGACGACGGCACGTTTGGTGTCTTCGTGTTCGCCGGATACGTGCCGGCCACCGAGCTCGTGCGCGGTGTCGTCGAACTGGACGACCACGGCTACGTGGTCACGCGCGGATACCTCGAGACCTCGGTGCCGGGCGTGTACGCGGCCGGTGACCTGCGCGTCAAGAACCTGCGTCAGGTCGTCACCGCCACCGCCGACGGTGCCATCGCCGCAGTGGAACTGGAACGGTACGCCAAGCAGATGAGCGAGAAGACCGGTCTTGTGCCGCCTCGCCCGACCGCATCCGCATATGAGCAGGCCGAAGCGCAGACCGCGGCTGCCGCCAATAGTGCTGCCACTGCCGGCACCACGCCCGCCCCGGCTCCTGCCAAGCGCAGCGCCGATACCGCCGCCGCGACGGCCGCCGCCAAAAAGCCCGGCGAGTTCTTCTCCGCCGCCATCAAGCAGCAGCTCGGCGTGGTCTTTGGCCGTATGACCCGCCCGGTCACGCTCGTCCTCGAACTGGACGATACGCCATTGTCGACGGAGTTGCAGGGATTCATCGGCGAGATGGTGGCGCTGTCGAACGGCAAACTGAATTCGGTCGCGGTCGATGCGGCGGGCGTGATCACCGCTGAGGACGGTTCCAGCGCGCCAACGTCGTTGACGGTCGGCGAGCCGTTGGCCGTCACCTTGCCGGATGGCGCCGAACTGCCGGTATATGGTTCGCTGGATGATTCCGGTCGCGCGCAGTTCGACGTATCAGGGGTGCTGCCGTCTGCGCGGCCGGTCGTGCGCATGTGCGTGCCGGCCGAGAATTCCGACGCCGGTACGTTGCTGTTCACCGGCTTGGCCTTCCACGGTGTACCGTCCGGTCACGAGTTCAATTCGTTCGTGCTCGGCCTGTACAACGCCGCGGGTCCGGGCCAGCCTCTGGACGATGACCTCAAGGCTCGCGCCGAGGCCATTGACACGCCGATCGACGTGATGATCCTCGTCTCGCTCACCTGCACGATGTGTCCGGAAACCGTACTGGCCGCGCAGCGCATCGCGTCGCTGAACCCGAACGTGCGTGCCGAAGCCTACGACGTCGCGCACTTCCCCGAGCTCAAGGACCAGTATGGCGCGATGAGCGTTCCCTGCATCGTCATCAACCATCCCGGCGGCGAGCAGAAGGTCGAATTCGGCAAGAAGAGTGTCCCGCAGATGTTGACATTGCTCGGCGCATAGTGGGCGCTGTGCCCGGCGCTGTGTCCGGCGCTGTCCTTTCATCCCCTTTCAATAATCCTAACATGTTAGAATTCTCCGTTAACATGTTAGAATTATTGAAAGCCGTGAAAGGAAGAGCCGATGCTGCCGACCAAGGAAAGCCTGACGGTGGAGTTCAAAAGCGAACGCCAACGCCCTCAAACCGATGACGAAATCGTCGACAATGTGGTGGCGATGGCCAATACCGAAGGCGGTACGCTGTACCTTGGTGTCGAAGACGATGGCATGGTGACTGGGGTCTGTGACCGGCATCGCAATGTCAATGGTCTGGCGGCATTCATTTTCAACAAAACGGTTCCTCAGCTTTCCGTGCGGGTGACGTTGCTGAGCGAGAGCGGCAAGCCGGTCGTCGGCATTGAGGTTGACAGCAGTCAGCAGATCGTGTCCACCAGTCAGGGGAAGACGCTGCAGCGCCGGCTGAAAGCCGATGGCGCGCCAGAAGTCGTTCCGATGTTCCCTGCGCAATTCATCAGTCGTTTGTCACAGCAGCGTAGTTACGACTACAGCGCGCAGCCTGCTCCGGGGTCGACGCTGTCCGATCTTGATCCGTCTGCGCGCGACCGTCTCAGGGAGAGCATACGCACGGCCAATGCCGGCAGCTCATTGCTGGCGTTTGATGATGAGGACTTCGATCGGGCCCTAGAACTGGTAGTCGACGGCCCTGGCGGCCCGCAGCCTTCCGTGGCCGGTCTGCTGGTCATCGGTACGGAGCGGGCGCTGAAGCGTTCCGTACCGTCGGCCTCCGCCGTATTCCAGGTCATGAAAGGCACGTCTCCCAAGGTAAACACGGATCCGTTCTTCCTGCCGCTGGTCGATATGCTCCCTCGTATCGGCGCACTGATGGAACCATGGAATCCAGATCATGAGGTTATGAGCGGTCTGGTCCATGTCAATCTGCCGGACTTCGATCATCAGGCGTTCCGCGAGGCGGCAGTCAACGCGTTCTGCCACAGGGATTATGCGAGGATGGGATCGGTGCGGTTCCTCGTGGACGACGATGGCCTGACCATATCCAACCCGGGAGGTTTCATCGAGGGATTGAGCGAAAACAACCTGTTGACCGCGCAGCCGCGTTCCCGCAACCCTCAGCTCGCCTCCATCCTCAAGACGGCGGGATATGCGGAACGCACCGGTCGTGGTGTCGATAAGATATATGCCGGCTCCTTGGCTTCCGGCGGGGCATTTCCCGATTATTCGCAGTCCACGGCGTCGGAGGTGGTGCTGTTCCTGCGTCGCGTGGTGCCGGATGAGGCATTCGTTGTGATGATTGCCAATGAAGAGGCTCGCCGTGGCGCTCCGTTGTCGGTGTGGTCTCTAATCGTGCTGTCGTTGCTGCGGGAGCATCGCAGACTCAGCGTGGCGCAAATGCGCGAATTCTCGCGAGTGGAGTCTCGGCGATTGGTCGGCGCGGTCGAAAGCCTAGTGGAGAGCGGGCTGGTGGAAGCCTGCGGCAGCGGTGTCGCACGAGATTATATGCTGAGCGCGCGTGTATATAAGAGGGATGATAAGTTGCCGGCTTATGCGAGGCAAAAGGGCCTCGACGGTCGGCGGGAGAACCTGGTGACGGAATTCGCGCTGAACAATGGGGGCGCGGCGACCACGTCTGACGTGATGAAGCTGCTGGATTTGTCTTATATCAGCGCGTACAGGCTCATGAAGAGACTTGAGGGGGAGGGCGTATTCCGGCATGAGGGGAGTGGTCCCTCATCCCGCTACGCGTTGGTGTAAGGTGACTGGCGCTGTCCTTTCATCCCCTTTCAATAATTCTAACATGTTAGAATTCTCCGTTAACATGTTAGAACTTCGTTGACCGTGGCCGGCGGACATGGTGCTTTCGACGCGCCACACGGCATCAATAAGGGGGCCCGCTAGGCGCAGGCCCCCGGATCAGTCAACTATGAGAGTCTATTGTCGCGGATGTGGGCAGTTACCTCGTTCTTGGACGAATACTGTCCGGGGCGATTCAGGAAAGTGATTTACTTTCAGTATCTGAAGCCCTCCGCCTTGCGTTACGGTTCAGGCCCCGATGGATCTCTTGCCCTCGCCGTTCCTGCCGCCGAGATACTTGACCAGGCTGATGCTGATCAGAGCCAGGGCGAACAGGCCGGTGAGCACCGGAATCAGCGCGGCGTAGCGATGGGCCTGATCGGGCGTGTGCGTGACCACGAACGAGGCCAGCTGGTTGCCGGACAGGCCGGCGAACGCCCAGGCGCTCAGCGCGAGACCGTGCGTGGTGGAGACGGTCTTGGTGCCGAAGTGCTGGTCGAGCAGCACCGGCAGCGTCGAGAAACCACCGCCGTAGCCAGCGTTGATGAGGAACAGCATGGCCAGCACGGCCCACAACAGCGCATTGTTGATGCTGTTGGTGAAGATCTGCAGCAGGCATACCGCGATCGACATGATGAAGATCACCTGATAAACGGTTTCGCGGCGCTTCAGGTGGTCGGAGAGCGTGGAGAAGCCCACGCGGCCGGCCGTGTTGAACACGGAGTCCACGGCGAGCACCAGGCCGATGATGCCGGCGATGGCGGCGGCGAACTTGGCGGGGCTCAGGCCGGCATACTGCGGGAAGGCCTTGAGCACATCGTGCAGGATGTCCTTCTCCTGGCTGATAAGCGCCAGGCCGCAGGTGATATTGATGTAGAAGGCGATCCAGATGCCCCAAAACACGGGCTTCCTGAGAATCTCCGCGCGGCTTACATGCGAGGTCGCGGGATCGTAGACCCAGTCGGCCGGACGCTTGATGAGCAGGAAACCGAAGAACATCATCACCGCATAAATCACGGCGAGGATGAAGAACATGTTGACCAGACCCACCGTGCCGATCAGGTACTCCATCAACGGGCTGGCGATGGCCTTGGCCAGGCCGAAGCCGGCGACGGCGATGCCGGTGGCGAGGCCCTTGTTGTCGGCGAACCAAAGCATCAGGTTCTTGACCGGAGTCAGATAACCGACGCCCAGGCCGATGCCCATGATCGCGCCATAACAGATGAACACGCCCGGCAGGAAGTTCAGGGCGATGCTCACGCCCGTGCCGGCGAAGCCGACCACGAAGCAGACCATGGAGACGAGTGCGGATTTCTTGATGTTCTTCTCCACCATGGGGCCGGCGAATGCGGCTGACATGCCGAGGAAGAAGATGGCGAGCGAGAAGCCCCATTCCACGGAGGCCGGGCTGGCGTTGAGCCTGTCGGCGATGAGCTGCTTGAACACGCTCCAACAGTAGACGGTACCGATTGGGATATGAATCAGCAATGCGGGGATGATTGCGCTGGTCCAACGATTCTCGGTAAACCTTGCCATTCGGTAGGATCCTTTCGTAACTGGCTGTACGATGACCTGCCGGCCTGAACAAGAGCCGCATCGCTCACTCAAGGCACATCATGCAGGACTGTTCGTGAACATGCGAACAATTCACTGAACATCGTTGGTGTGCATTCTATCAGCGTTCCAGCTCTTGTCGACGCCGACAGCGCTACTATAACGCCACTTCGCTGGTGGGATTGCCGATGATCGCGGTCTTGATCCGTGAACTTATTCACATCGGAAATGATTATGAAATCGTATCAATGTGATTGATAGGGGGGGGGACGCGAAAGCCCCACCCGTGTAGGGCAGGGCTTTCGCGATATGTGCTGATATAAAACGGAGCCTCCGCTCGTCGCGGAGGCGCTGTGCTGCGGTGAACTTTGCGCGCGCAAAGCCCACCGCTACGTTTTGGCCTTGGAAAGCCCACCGGGCTTTCCAAGCGGTGTTGGCCGCGCATGCGGCCCAACACCGGCCAAAACGTCAGCCCGTGTTCTGCAGGCCGGCGGCGACACCGGAGACGGTGCACAGGATCAGATAGATGAATCCCGCCTGCTGGCTCTTGCTGAGCTCTTCCTTGTCCACCTTCTTGCGCAGCGAACGCAACGCAAGCACCTGAGTGACGGACAGCGCGTCCACGTAAGGGGAGCGGATGCGGATGGCCTGACCGAGCACGTGACGGTGCTGCAGCGGCCATTCGTCGTTGACGATCTTGAGCACCCACTTGGTGGTGAGCTTCATCTCGTCGAGCACCTTCTTCGACAGGTTCTCGTCATCGCCGAGCGCCAAGTACATCTTGGCGATGCGCTCATCGGTCTTGGCCAGCGACATCTCGATGTTGTCGATGAACGTGGAGAACAGCGGCCACTCCTCGTACGCCTCGCGCAGCGTGTCAAGGTCGCCGAACTTCTCGCAGGCCGAACCAAGGCCATACCATGCGGCGAGGTTGATGCGCGCCTGAGCCCAGGAGAACACCCACGGAATCGTGCGCAGGTCGTCGAGCGACTTCGCGCCCAAACCACGCTTGGCCGGGCGGGAGCCGATTGGCAGCAGGCCGACCTCGGTAAGCGGCGTGACGATCGAGAACCACGGGGCGAAGTCCGGCGTGTTCAGCAGGTCGAGGAAGCGCTCATGCGAGGCGTTGTCCAGAACCTCGGTCATCTGGGCGTACTTCTCGGTCATCTCCGTGTTCGTCTTCTCGACGCTCGGAGCGGACTGCAGCAGCGTCGCGGCGGCGACGGATTCCAGATGGCGGATGGCCAGCACCGGGTTGCCGTAGCGGGCGAAAATGACCTCGCCCTGCTCGGTGAGTTTGAAGCGGCAGTTGACGGAGCCCTTTGGCTGGGCGAGCACCGCGCGGTTGGCGGGGCCACCGCCTCGACCGACGGCGCCACCACGGCCGTGGAACAGCGTCAGGTCGATGTCATGCTTCGCGGCCCAAGCGACGATGCGCGATTCGGCGGAATGCAGCGCCAGCGTAGCGGTGGTCGGGCCGGCGTCCTTGGACGAATCCGAGTAGCCGAGCATGATCTCCATCTTGTTGCCGGTGGCCTTCAGACGAGCCTGCACCTCGGGAATCTTGACGATCTCTTCCAGCACGTTCACGCAGTTCTGCAAGTCCTCAAGCTGCTCGAACAGCGGGATGACGTCGATGACCGGCACATCCTCCGGGTGCGAAAACGCCAGACGGTTCAGCTCGTACACGTCGCGCACGTTCTGGGCGCTCTTCGTGAACGAGATGATGTAGCGGCGGGCGGCCTTGATGCCGTTGCGCTTCTGGATGGCACCGAGGGCGCGGAAGGTGTCGAGCACCTCGTGCGTCATCGGCTGCAGTTCGCCACGCTCGCCGTGCAGGCCGTGCTCGCGGATGTCCTCCAGCGCGCGAGCGTGCACCACGGAGTGCTGACGGAACTCCATCTCGACCATGTGGAAGCCGAAGGTCTGCGCCTGCCAGATCAGATCCTGCAGCGGGCCATACGCCGAACGCTTGGCGCCGGCTTCGGCCAGGGAACGCTGCACGACCTGCAGGTCGGCGATGAAATCGTCGCAGCTGTGGTACATGAGGTCGGCGTCGCGCTCGATGGTGTAGCGCAGGCGATCGGCCATCACCAGCATGACGGCGCGGTGCAGCTCCTTGGTGGAGATCAGTGCGGCCTTGTCGGTCAGGCGCTCGCTCATCTCCTTCTGGTGGCTCCACAGGCTCTTCAGCTCGGCGCTGGCCGGGGTCGTCTCGGACTCCATGGTCAGGTTGCGGCCGACCGTGCGGGTGGCCTCCTCAAGGGCGCCGATCACATGGTCGCTGAACTTGCGGGCGACCTGACGGCTGACCTTGGCGGTGACGTTCGGGTTGCCGTCGCGGTCGGAGCCGATCCAGCTTCCCGGATGGAAGAACGCCGGGCACTGCGGCTGTTCGAGACCGGCCTTGTCGCCCAGCAGCCAGTCGTTGAAACGGTGGTAGACCTTGGGAATCGTGGTGAACAGCGTGTTGTCGAAGATGTCGAGGATGGTATCGGCCTCCTCGACCGGCGTCGGCTTCTTCAGCGCGATCGGGGACGTGCGGAACAGCGCGTCGATCTCGTTGTAGAGGCGGCGGACGTTCTCCTTCTTGTCGGAGCCGCCGAGGCGCTTGTTCTCTTCCAGCAGCTCCGCGATGCGGCGGATCTTGCCTTCGACTGCCTTGCGGCGCGCTTCGGTCGGATGCGCCGTGAACACCGGGTGGAATTCGAGCTTCTCCAGCAACGCCTTGGCTTTGGCCGGCCCCATTTCGGTCAGCAGCTGATGGTAGGCGGTGGTCAGTTCGTTCACCGGGTCAACGGCTTCGTCGTCTTCCACCTGGTTCTCGCGCTGGTGCAGCACGGAAACGCGGTAGTTCTCCTCACTCAGGTTGGCGAGGTGGAAATATGTGGCGAATGCGCGGGCGAGCAGCTGGGCGTCGTGCAGATTCATCGCATCGATGGTGGCGACGGCCTTTGCCAGACCATCCTCATCGGGGTGCGGATCCGCCGTCGCTCCGGCGAAATGCTCGGCGCTTGCCTTCACCGCGTAGTTGCGCACGGTGTCGAACGTCGCCAGCAGCTGCGGGTCATATTCGCCCAGTACGTCGCGCAGAATGCGCAGGCACAGGCTCATGTCGTTGCTGAGCGACTCAGGCAGCTCCCGCTCTTCGGGGCCCTTGGTCCCGGTGCCGGTCGACACGATGGTCGCGTCGGCGGGCGTGATCTGTTGATCGGTATCGGTCATTCATAACCTCCTTTGTCTTTTGGGTCCGGTTGCTCGGTCAGTCGGTCCTCCGCGGCTCCTCCGCGGTTGTGTTGGCCGTCAGTTGCGAGCCCACAGCCGGTTGCGCCAAAAGCTGTGTGCCCATTCTATTGCCCTGAAATCGCAAGTTGTATTACGAAGTCCAATTTTTCTCTGAAGGATTACTGGTAAACATGCAACCTTCACTATATCTTCACGCTGTTGGATGGCCCGGGAATGTCGTCCTGAATATCCTCGTCGCCGAATCGTCCATAATCTTGTCGAAGGTAGTCCATCATGCGAACGCCGGTTTCGGTCATACCCCATGAGTTCACGGCGCGGAGTAAGAATGACTACTGTAACCATCTCGAAAACACGCCCGAGCACACCCATAGGGCGGCAAAAACAACGGCATGATACGGATAGAGAAGAACATGCAGCAGCACAAGAACGGCGACGCGCCCCATCAGGACGCGGCGACGGCGGTGAGTCATTTCCACACCCACTCCGTTCCCCTTGACATGGAAGACATTCGACGCGACTGGGACAAGCCGATCTCCGAGGCCGGCCTCGCCGCCAAGACCAGCGTTGTCGTGCGCGTCGGCGCACTGGACCTGGGTGCTGGAACCGGAAGCTTCCGCGTGCGCGAGATGATGCACCGCATCGCGTACCCCCTGGGCGTGCACGTGCGCGCCGACGTGAACCTGACGGACATCGAGGCCACCTGCACCGATGACGCCAACCGCATCACCGAGGTCATCGACCTGCCCACCACCGGCGTCAACACCGAGCGCATCTGGCTGCTGGAGCATTACACCGACTGGTTCAGCGTGAACCTCGGGCTCGATTCCATGTACCATCGCGCGGGCGACGTGTCCGAAGGTGTGGTGCAGAACCTTGAGCAAAGCGACATGTCCGAGGTCTCCGCGCAGCTGGCCAAGAAACTGCGCGCCGAGAAGAAGGCACAGAAGGAGCTCAGCGGCGAGGCCTCCGACGACCCGGTGCTCGACGCCCTGGAGGCGGCCGAGGTCACCGTGCCCGTCTCCATGGTCCGCGCGGCCGCGGCCGACATCACCGCGGAAGGTTCGACGGACGACGAGCTGCGCTCCGAATCCGAGGCCGCCCTGAAAGAGGATCGCGAGGCCAAGCTGCTGCATGACCGGTTGATGCAGCAGCGCTCCGGAAAGCATGATTTCGTGGAGACGCCGGATCTTGACGCGGCCGCCGCGGCGGCGGGTGGCGCGGGCGCAGGTGCAAGCGCCAGCAGTGCGGAAGACCAGAACCTGAACGAATTCGGGACATCGATGTCGGCGGAGGCGCTGCTGGGCGCGAAACGCCGGAAAACCCGCGCCCACAAGCCGCTGACCGGCGAGTACGCCGAGCATTTCGACCACGTGGGCCGTTCCGCGGGCGAAGGGTGCAAGACCATCACCGTGCGGCAGGCGCATGAGCGGCTCGACCTGATCGAGAGCCGTAAGCCGCTCTATTCCCCGGCGTTCGCCGGCTTCGCCTCCGCAGTCGCCTGCGCATCCTTCGTGTTCCTGCTCGGCGGCGGCCCCTACGACATGATCGGCGCGTTCGTCGGCGCCGGACTGGGCCACTGGCTGCGCCGCAAACTGTTCGCCCGCCATCTCAACCAGTTCTTCGTGACGTTCGTGTGCGTGGCCCTGGCTGCGCTCGCCTGCACGGGCACTCTGCGCCTGATCGGCCTGCTCGACCCGATCGCGCTGACGCATGACACCGCGTACATCGGCGCGATGCTGTTCGTCATCCCTGGCTTCCCGCTGATAACGGGCGGCCTCGATATGGCGAAGATCGACTTCCCGTCCGGCATCCAACGAGTGGCATACGTGCTGTGCATCATCCTGATGGCCACGCTGGCAGGCTGGGGAGTGGCCATGATCGTGCATCTGAACCCGACCGGGTTCGAGCCGCTGGGGCTCAATCCGTGGGTGAACACGGGGCTGCGGGCCGTCACCGCCTTCCTCGGCGTGTGGGGCTTCTCGATCATGTTCAATTCGCCGCAGCGCATGTGCCTGGTCGCCGCCACCATCGGCATGATCACCGACACGCTGCGACTGACGCTGGTCGATTTCGGGGTGCCGGCCGAGGCCGGGGCGTTCATCGGCGCGCTGCTGGCCGGTCTGCTCGCCGCCGGATGGCGCACCGCCGTGCACAACGGCCTGCTGCCGCCGCATCTGGGCTATCCGCGCATCTGCCTGACCGTGCCGTCCATCGTCATCATGGTGCCCGGTCTGTATATGTACCGGGCGATGTTCTACCTCGGACAGTTCGATACGCTGCACGCGCTGGACTGGGCGTTCCGAGCGTTCATGGTGATTATCTGCCTGCCGATAGGTTTGGCGATGGCCCGCGTGATCACCGATAAGTCATGGCGGTATGACGTCTGACGCCTTGCCTGCGCAGCGGACGGTTCCCGATGGGATTCGTGTGAGGAATCCTCATGCGTTCCTTGTCGGGAATCATTCACCGTGCAAAGAGGAGTACGTCCAACGGCCTGCGAGCATGGTCGCCGCCACCGGCATCGCCCGCATCTCCTCCGGCGTGGAGACAGCATACGGGTCGCGGTCCAAGAGCACCAGGTCGGCTGGATCTCCGGGCTCAGGGCGGTCGCGGCCGACGGCTGTGGAAGCCGCCAGCGCGGTGCGCGCATCCAGGCATTGCTCCGGCTGGAACGGTTCGCGGTCTGAGCTTTCCGTGCCGAACACAGCGGCCGATATCGCCATCCACGGGTCGAGCGGCGCAACCGGCGCATCCGACCCCATGCGCAGCCTGACTCCGGCATCGTGCAGTGCCTTGAATGCGTAAGGGATTCCACCCGGATTCGCCCAGAACCGCGTGATGACATCGCGATCGTCCATGGCGTGCTGTGGCTGGATGCTGGCGGTCAGCCCGAGCTTCGCGAATCGGGGAATATCCGCCGGCTTCAGCATCTGGGCGTGCTCGATGGAACCGTGGGCGTGTGTGCTTGCCGCCGCGTTGAGCACGATGGTGTTCGCCTCATCGCCGATGGCATGGCACGCGATGGCGAACCCATGGCATGTCGCCACGTGGAAATACGCCTCGATCTGGTCGGGCGCGTAACTGAGCGTGCCGTAAAAGTCGGGGAATATATCGGAATACGGCATCGAGCAGAACGCCGAACGGGTGTTCAGCGAGCCGTCCGAGATCATCTTCATCGCGCCGACATGGCCCAGTCCATCGCTGCCGGGCAGCTCGACGCCCGTCTTCCAGCCGGCTTCAATCGCATCCTCCAGCCGTTCGGGATACACGCCCGCCTCCACGCGCAATCCTCGGATGCCGTGGGTGAATGAGCCATCCCAATCGATGCCTGTCCACAAGACCGGACTCCCTCACGGTCAGGCCCAGTCGCCGCGCCGCCGCGGAATTGACCCAGCCGCAATGCATGTCGGCGCTGGACAGTGCGACCGGTTGATCCCCGGACGCCGCGTCGATGGCGGCCAGCGTCGGCTGCTCGTCACGAGACCACAGCGAATGGCGGAACCGCATACCCACCACGAAGACGTCGGGATCCAGGCCCTCGGGGCTGTTTCGCCGTGCTTCGAGATGGTTGCGGAGCATGGACATCGCCTCGCTCGCACTGCGCGCGCCGATCAGGTCAAGCCGGCCGAAGGTCTGGGCCCATTGCGTGAAATGCGTGTGGCAATCCCATAATCCGGGGATGGCCCAGCGGCCGTCAGCATCGATGATGGGTGCTGTGCCGCCGGTTGCCGTCGCCGAGATCCGGGAGCCGGCGGGCGTGATTGCCGCAATCGCGCCGCCCTTGATCGCGATGTCTACGCGGCGGGCGCTGCCCGGGAACCGCGCGTTGGTGATTATCGTCATAATTGCCTGTACCTGCCATCCTGCATCAGATCAGAAGGCCATGGGCGCATGTGGCAGAAACATCGTACATATCCGTTCGCGCCTCGGTTGCTTGGCCAGCTACACCAATCCCCTTCACCATACCCCCCCCCTAATTGTGTGGCGTCACCTGGCGAGTTCTAGTGATCGTTGCAACACCTGGCCTACCGCAGGGAGGATCAGGTG
>OLQQ01000052.1_pt1 | contig 80228 bp, 65 predicted proteins | sample 1672041 | NCBI WGS metagenome assembly OLQQ01 (sample SAMEA3136639, study PRJEB25190) | human gut metagenome
CATCTTTATGACATTTTATCACAATTGAATTACTACCACAATAAAAAAGCCATTGTTAATTTATGGAATATTTCTTATTAAGAAACACCTATTTGCAATGGCTTTATATTTAGTATTTTATTCTTTCAAATTACGATGTTAAATGATTATTTTGTTTAGAGTTTTTCGTTTTATTCTGATTAATTTATCTTTTTACTTTATTAATCGATTTATTAATATCTCAAGGAATCTTAAGTCTTAACGCTTAATAAGTTTAACTGATCTTTTCAAAATTTTAGGACCAATTTTTTTTAGTATCCATGCTACAACACCAATTCCAACTACTGCAGCACTATCGTTTAAACACTTTTGATGCTTTGGACATAATCCTGTAATATTATTTTTATCTATAATAATTCTTCCACAAAACTTACACCTTCTAATATCTTCACTCATCTCTACTATCCTCCACAGATACAAAGTAAACTTCGTTACCTTCAAACTCCGGTGTTTCCACCCTTAATTGTTGCATACTTTCTTTTAACATTGGTTTCATTTCAACAGAAAAATTATACCAAAAATCCATATTAAAATTATTATACGAAAAATAATTATGCATCAACATTGATGCTGATAATCCCTTTTTTGATACAGGTTGTTCGATAAAATTTAGAATTCTGCTTTGATAATTTTCTAATACCAATTTTGCTGTCTCTCTTTCACCCAAATACTCAAGTATTTGCAACCTTATACCTACAAATTTAGTCACTATCTGTAAATCATCTGCAATAAATTTCATATAAGTATTTGTTGTTTTACTAAAATATCCAAATGGTATTTCCACCTTTTTAACAAATTTCTTTGAAGTAGTTTCTATATCCGTATATACAGAATTGATTGCTGTCCTCATCTTGCCATCTGCATCTTTTAGCATTCTTATCTGATCATCTTCAGATTTTTTTGTAGCAGCCTCTAACACAAGATCTCTAGCATCCAAAAACGGAACAATAATATCTCTGTCACGATCACGCTGTATTTGATATGTTTGAAATTCCTGTATTTCAGATAGCTTTGCATATATCTGACGCATTTGTATTTGATTAGCAATACTATGCATAGTCTCAACTTTTCTTGGATTACTTATAACTTTTTTCAGAGTTATATCTTTAACACGTACTCCATTCTCATCCAAGATAACAGCACGTAGATTATCCTCTACCTGCTTAGATTCTCCAATTGAATATATGCCTTTTTTTAGTTTTATTCTCACATCCGAAGGTAAATTATCAAAATCTGGAAGTAATATAACATTTCCTTGAGTAATAACATCTGCTTGATTAATTACATCTTCAATCATACTTAAGTCGACAATTGGTAGTTGAGTGATATCTTGTAAAGTAGAAGAGTCACAAATTGATATCATCATTTCATGAACATAACCATCAAAAAAATTACTCATCTTCAAGATGTTAACTCCAGTTTTATCTTCTTCAGTTTTAAAAATCACCAAAGGTGCTTTATTATCACCAGACAATATATCAGTACTCTTTTTTTCATCCATGTTCTCATCTCCAATTTGCTGTCCACAGATAATATTATTTATTCTTTTTATTTTGTACTACTTAAGTTTTCATACATAGTTAGGACACTTTAAGCCTCCTCTTCAACTTTTTCAAAATCTACTGTCTGTTCCTTCATAGAAATTTTTACCACCTTAAAACCATACTGCAAAAGTTCCTTTTTGAATGTAAGGAACGAATGATCTATAGGCACTCCGGCAATGTTTTCAATTTCAGCAAAAGTCAACTTGAAATCGTCTGTTTTATTTTTATTGATTCACTTCCATAAAGGATTATATTTGCTCATAATTATCATTCATCTACTTTCCAAAACTATTTACAATATCCTTTGCCATCAGTCAGATTTACTCCACTTTAATCATCTTAATCAGCAGTTTTTCATAGTCATCTTTGATTACACAGATTCACCTTCCAAATAATATATATAAAATCATTTCCTTATTAATATATTTCTATACTTTTTATCTTAATAGTCAATTGTAATTATTTTTTATACATTGATATTTTATCATATCTCGATCATAATCTTCGGGTCTGTCATTTCTCACAATTGGAATCTCTATTTCATTAATCCACCACTTATCAATTTTATTATAAATTTCCAACATATCACCAAATAATTTAGCATCATTCTCTGTGAATCCATCATTTAAATTTTTTAGCAATTCGTGTGTAATATCATTTCTTCTTTTTCGTATTACTTGATATTTTTCGAAATCATCTACTGTTATTACATCTAATTGAAGAAACCATTTTAATGAAGCATTTTCAATATTCTTATCTAACGCTCTTACTTCTTTCTTATATTTTGCTGTTTCTTCAGGTATATAGTTATCGCCATCCCACTTCCCATTATCAGAATAAAATTCTCTAACCTGATTTATTACGTAATCTTTTAAGCATTCATAATTCAAAACAAATATAGCAGCAAAACTCACATTATATTTCAAAATATTCTCATCCAAAATGTTTTTCCAATTATCCATAATCTCTCTCCATAATAATTTAATTCGATGATTTAATAATATTTTTATAATTTTTTGAGCAATTTACTCTTCTTCGTATAATTTATTTTATAAACTGATTTCTTAAGTGCTACGGTACCTTAAGGACCACTGTCAATTTAAAAGAATGTTTTGAAACTGTCAATCTTAATGTCCCTGGGGCCTTAACCTGCAACCTGGTACCTTAAATGTTTATACAGTTTATTTTGTAAACTGATTTCTTAATATCTCAGAGCACTTAAGTAGGCATAGAGATGTCTTTAAGTATAGTATTAATAGGTATGAAGCCTTGAATAATTGTATCATCCGTTTCCTCTAATGAAACCGGTCCACAATTAACCACACCTACAACTTTATGTTTTTGATCTAATATTACACCTCCGCTTGATCCATGTATCACTCTTCCACTTATTGTTATTATTTTATTTTTCATATATTCTCTACTACCCGTAATTTCTATAGTCTGAATATTCGGCGTATCTTCATCATTATATTCCGGATATGATATCATTTTTAATTCCGATCCTATTTGTAAATTACTCGAATCACCACAATCTAAAAATTGATCTTCCTTTGCATCTAAAATTTTATAAGATGCATAATCAATTCTTTTACTTCTTTTAATTAAATTTAATTTATTCGAAATAACTGCTATCTTATTCTTATTGCACATACAAACATCATAAAAATCATCATCTTCCGTAACATGATAATTAGTTATTAGTCCTATCCCTTTTAACAAAAAACCTGTTCCCTGAACACATGTATATCTTGATTGTAATATAAAAATACTATTTTTTAACTTTTCCATAAACGCTTTCTGCTTATCTAAATTAAAAATCTCTTTATTACATATTCTATTTAATTCATTTGCATATTTTATATAAATCAAATCATCTTCGCCTCTGATATCTTTTATAAAATTAATTTTACCTTTCAATATCTCATTAAATTGATTGATTGTCTCCTGACGCTTTTTGTCACTTAATGTATCTATATTTACTGCACTTATATTTGTACTTTTTTTCTTTTTTACATATAATTTAATTGCATCTTCTGCACCCATATTTTTATAATTATGTAATATTGCTCTTAATTCTCTTACATATTCGCGTCTCACATTTACCTTTTTATTGACCACTAATCCTGTAACCTCTTGACGTTTATCTTTACTTCTTAAATAAATTTTCTCTTCATTCAATAAAAATCCATCTTTTTTTAATATTTGAAGTATTTTCTTTCCTACAACAACTGTGTCATTTTCTATACGAACTATACTTGTTGGAAATTCAGTTCTAGTGGAAAATGTAAGATCATCTGCATATCTTGTATATTTCATATTATTAGCTTTCGCTAATTTCATAAAATGATTATCCATTGGTGCACAAATCATATTGGCTATTATCGGAGATGTAGGAGCTCCTTGTGGTAATTTACCTTTATAGCATACAATTTGAGCTATTACAGTCGCTGCCTCCTCTCCTAATTCGTATGGTTTTTTTAATAACATCCCTCGAACACGTCCAAAATTAATTTGAAGAAAGTAATCTTTTAAATCCAGATTTAATATCTGTCTTCTTTTTAAATGTATACTTGCATTATCATATATAGATTTTCCATTTATAAATCCATAAGCACAAATTTTAGGAGTATACACATTTTCTAATATTTGTAATAGTTTTCTTTGAATATTTTTTAATTTTTTATTTGGCGCTGATATAATACGAGTGCCACCATTTCTCTTATTTATTTCAAAATTTTTATACATATTGTCTGGTTTTACGCAATATAAAAAATATCGCAAACTTTTATCTTCAATTTCCAAAATATTTGCGACATCTTCTCTACTATTTAATTGTTTAAATTTTCTTTTTACATTATCTTCCATATAAACACCTTAATCTAAAATGGGTGGATTCTACCTATTCCATATATTATTATTTTCAATAATCTAATACAATATATCAATAACAGTAAATGTGATGTAAAGAGCCAGCGGACATCCCTCTCACATTTAATTCCATCGTTGCTGTAACGCTCACGCTAAACAATCCACCCATTTTTATCATATCACAATGAAATCAAAAATACAATTTAATATATTTCTAAAACTAAATTATTCTCTTGACTACTTATATCATTTGGAGCCTCTTTAGTAATTCATTTTATAAACTTTTTTATTAATATCTGTGAGGCTTAATGATTTTCTTTGTGAATAAATTATAATTTCACATTAGACGCCGATTCTTTATTATCATTTCTTGCATCAATTAATATAATATCTTCATTTGAGGCCATATCTAACTCATTTAATATATTACATATTTTATTATATTCCATTTCCGAAAAATACAATATTACTTTAATAGACCTTCTCGTTTCCGATGCCGCTTTATAAACCTCAACTTGTTTAGCTAAATTTTGTTTCAACTTTGAATTTGATGCTAATTTAAATTCCACCAATGTTGCGTTTTTCTTTCCATACGATATTTTGTAATCAACCGGTCCTCGGCCATTATTCACTTCTCTATTCACATCTAGTGAAGTACCATACCACACTAAACGATATATTACTTGTAAATCAGCTTCCCTTTTAATAGGTTTACCATTCGCATAAAACAATTTATATCCATCCTGATTTTCAATTACATGTTTCATAAAAATTACTCTTTGCTTAGCTTCATCATGTGTATCTGGAATATTATAATAAAATTCAGTATTTTCATTTAATAATTCAATTAATTTTGCTATTTGGTTATTAAATAATCTTTCCACTTCTTTTACCTGTTCTTGACTAATAGAAGTAGCTTCTTTTTCATTATCTTCTTTATATTTCATATAGTAATCTATCAATTCTGGATACTGTGCAATAAGTTTAGTAGCAACACTATTTTTTTCTTTTTGACTCATTTGTTTTTTCTTTTTATTCAATACATCTCTAAAATACATTTCAAGTTCAAACCTTAATGCATCATCCGAAATAGATGGTGCAATTGCTTGCAAATTTCGAATCATATCCGTTCTATTAATAAATGTATCATCTCGTGTAAGCATTGCCTTTGGAGTCAATAATACATAATCATTGTTATAGCTTGGCAAATAATATTTTTGAGACACCCATGATTTTGTATCATAATTAAAATAAACTCTATTTACCATAAATTCCTTACAATATTCTGGTTTTAAATAAGTTTTTGCAAATTCTTGTGTATATTGTAGTAAATAGTACTTAGCAAAATTTGTTGTAAAATCACTAATTTTATCTCGTCCAATACGCGGAGTAATCAAACAAAGTTTTTCCATATGATGACCCTTTGTTATTTTTTCTTTGCCAAAATCTTTAAAAATAGAATTTAATCCTTCGTATAAATTATTAGCAAAATCATTCCCCATTCCACATCCACTATTACCTGATAAACTAAATCCCAACCAGGTCTGCTTTATTTCTGAAAAAGAAAACCAAGCATTTTTCATTCCTGAAGTCAATTTACAAGCCATTTCTGACTGCTGTTGTAAAAATAATAAATAATTTATCATTTCTTTGTGAATTTTTTGAAAATCTGGATCTTCACTATTAAATAATAAAAATGGATCTATAAATAATGGTAAATCATTGATTAGTGATATATTTACAGCTCCATATTCTTCAATAATACTGTCATCAATATCAAAAAAATCTGAAAAATAAACTTTTATGCTTCTCAATATCTTAATCCCTTCTTATAAAACTATTTACTCAATTCATTGTGACATTTAAACACACTTATCTACTCCAGTAAATCCTGTTGTTGCCTCACTAGATACTGTTGTTTTACTTCCATTAATTATCTGATATGTATAAACACTTAAAGCACCTACATTTCATAATTTGCATATTTTGACAGCATGCTTGCAGCTGTAAGAATAATTGTCTTTGAATTTTCATTAAATCTACAACGCCCCATTGTTTTAAAATTCTTTTTTACAGAATATTGTTTTACAAAAATAGCATTATATATCTCTATAATTTTTTCTTCCAAAGTAATCGTTTCTTCGCTTCTGATTTCTTAATGTCTCAGGGAGCTTAAGTAATTTTAGTTTTTCAAAATGTTCATGACCTAATCTTGTCTATATCCAAAGATTAATCATTTCTATTTCCAGTTCCAAACAAATTTTGATTATCCATATTTTATCATCTACGGAACCCTAAGTTTTTGCACAATTATGGCTCAACAACTCCGTCTGTCCTCTTCTCTTCGATAAACACCCGCATTAAATCTATGGATTGCTTTAATTCTTCTCTTGTATACCTTGGATTATTTTGGTTTTCTGGATGATGTATCTGGTGACGTATATATTCCGTCAAAACTTTCTGTTCATCGCTAATAGATCCATTCCTACGTATACGCTTGTACAACCTCGTTGGCTTTCCTTCAATATACAAGTCCTTCCATCCCTGAAATTCTATGAAGGAATATAATTCATCATGATATTCTTCTGTAACTTCATTAAATGCTATATAATTTACTTCATTTAATGATGGATATTGAAGTTGCCCAGGAAGAACACCTAATATTTCTTTATTTCCTTCTTCATTTTCCTTAATAAGACGTAAATCTGTAAACTGTAATTGCTTAACAATATAAGAACTATGTGTTGTTAATATAATTTGAGTATTTGCAGCTGAAGCTAATGTCTTAAAGGCTTCTATCATTATCCGTTGATTATCTGAGTGTTGTGAAGTTTCTGGTTCTTCTATTGCGTATATTACGCCCGTACTACCTTGTTCTTCACACCTTCTCTCTGCCTCAGCTCTGAAAAAATTTAACAAAACAAGTCTCTTTACTCCACTTCCTCGTTTATTAATTGGAATATCTTCGTCACCTGATATTGATACATTTTTAAAAACGTCCTGCCACTTAAGACTGTCTGCCGATGGAATTATCGGATTCAAGCTTGCTGCAATTGTTGAATCCATTTCCCGAAGCTTAGTTAATGTTCTATCTGCTACTTCTTTTAATTTGTTTTCAACCTCGACTGCAACCTCTGCCAATGTTGCTTGTAATTCTGTATCACTCAAAATTTGTTTTACAGCGGTTTTCAATGGATCTTGTATTTCATTATCTCCATCACTATTTTTTCTATCTGACTGAAATAATGAATATGTTGGTAAATAATTCGATAATTTTTCCCAAATCTTCTTTGCATCTTCTTTCGATACATCAATTTCTATGATGTCCTGTTGCAAATCATCAGAAAATTTATTCCAAATAGCTTTCCTCATTTCAGCATTCACAGTTTGATTTTCACATTCAATATTTTCACTTTGTATTATCCTTTTTAAATCTCTATTCTTCTTTAATAATAATTCTGCACACTTATCATTCGTAGGATGCTTAGCTTTAATAAATACCTTAGCAGATCCACCGTTTTTATATCTCTTTATGACTTCCAACTGTCCATTAGCATTAAGCATAAATTCATCTTGCAAAGAAGTTTCAACAGTTGAATCTATAACTATCTGTTCTGGCAACTCTGAAAAACATACAGAGATTTCTATATCCAAATTTTCTTCCGTTCTGCTTTTCACATTAACATCCGTTTTATCTAATTTTATTACACCTTTTCCATCATTAAAAAATATATCTAATGCTTCTAAAATCGTAGATTTTCCAATATCATTTTTTCCAACTAATACCGTTAAATCATTTAATTTTATCTCTGTTTCATCTTTATATCCTCGAAAATTTTTAATTTTCATTGAATCTATTTTCATCTAAGCTCCTCCATTTCTATACATTTATCCATGATTTTATAAAGTCTACATGGCATTAAATTTTCAATTACATAAAATAAAAATTTTTCTTTCGTATTATCAAATAATAACTTACATTTTCTCGTTATGATTTTTCTAAATTACATATCCATAATCTGATTAGAAAATTCTCTTGCTATTCCTAGATTTCTTTCATACATTAAATCCCAAACATCTAAACATCTATTAGCAATAACACGATTTTCAGCAGTATTACTAGAAGAAACTTGATCATATAAACCAATGATTAATTTTGACATTATTGTATCAAAATTCAAAATTGAATCATGATGTATTGACTCCTTTTCAATTACATTTTCACTCATATCAATAATAATATCAGAATACTGTTTAATGTCATTATTTCTACTTAAATAATCATAAAAAAACTCCATAACTCTTCTATTAATCTTTGACATTAAAATTTTTTTAATTAATACCTCATCCTCTGGATATTTTAATAAATCTTTTTCAAATAATTTTCCCCATAAGAAATCATTATCGTCATCATTCTTAAGTTCTATTATTTTATTTAATATATTTATAGCTTTATCTCGATAATCTGGAAGTTCGACATATAAAATTATCATTTCCAATATACTTTTTTTGACATTCTTTTCTGAAGATTGATATATCTGAATTATTTCTGCATAAACATCAAATAACATATGTAATTCCGCCAAAGCACGTCCACATTCTCGCACTAATCGTTCATCACTACTTTTAATTCCTAACATTATTGTGTTATCAATACCATCTTTATATTCTAAATAATATCTACACAGCATACTTCTGCAGTTATAAAATCCTAAAAGTTGATAATTGTCTATAAATAATTTCATTATTATATCAATAGCCCATTCTTCATTATGATTGTATGATGGCCATAATGCTCTCAATAATGAATATTTAATTATAAGACTATCTGAATAACTTAACTCTTCTAAAGTATCTTTAAAAAATTCAAATACTTCTGTTGTACTATTCCATAATAAATGACCAATTGCATAAATAGCCTGACCTCGTACACAATTTAATGCATTTATCTCTAAATCTTCTACTGTATATTCTTTAATCCTTTCGTCATCTTCTGAACTATTTATTGATGAATTTTCATGATGTAAAGCAATATCAACCAAGCTAGCTAAAATATCCTCACTCCACGCAATATCTTGTTTTTTCTCAATAATCTTACAAATACTACCTGCACGATGTGATTGCATATCATATCCATATTTTTTGATAAGTGTTTCTATTTCTTGGTTTGCAAGCTCATCCAATTTCGGATTCTGCACAATTCCAGAAAATAATGCATCTACATATATTGAATCATAAATGTTATCGGTATCAATAAAATCTTTTTGTATTACATTTATCGACTCCTCTGAAATATATTGACGAAAGCTTGAAACATAATTTGATAATGAACTTTCTATCCACATTCCATTCTCAAATCTATCACGTCCATTTCTTGTTTTAATCTTAGAATTCGTAATAATATCTATCCAATTTTTACTTTTTAATTGTTTTCCTGACACTGGAGAAACAACATTACATAATGGAAAATCATCCTTATAATCGAATCGATTTTTATAACCTAAATCGAGGTTTCTAGACAACACTTTGAATAATTCATTTACTTCCCTGCTTCTTCTTTTTTCATCTAAAGAAGGTATTAAACATAATTGTAAATCACCCCAATATTTCCAATAAACACAACGTCCAAACGCTTTTCCATATCTGTTCGCCTCTATTCGATTTTTTAAAATTTCTTTGCATCTAGAATCAGAATATGAAATAATTTTCTTTTCTAAATTATTATAAATAGTATCACTACACACACTAGAAAAATGACTTATAACCTGCGATGCTAATAATAATTTTTTTCCATTTCCACTTGTATCCTCTATAGCATTCTTTTCAAGATTGCTACATAGATATTTTATTATTTCATCTGCATATTCATCTGGTAAATATACAAATGCATCTAATAAAAGTTCGTTATAGAGATGATTTCCAGATCCCATAAACATCTTATTCGTATCCCAAAATTTATCTGGTTCATATTTTGCAAACTTATGATTTGCTAATTTTAAAATCTTCATTACTACTCTTTCAAGTGTATGCGAATGATTATATCTACATGACCATCCAGAAAAGCGATAATCTACTTTCATATCAGGAAGTACAGACATCAAATAATTCAAAACTACTTTATAATCGTTTACAATAATATCTGTATCTTCACATATTAAATCCTCTGCATATCGAGATATATTCTTTTCACGACGTCTAGCATCTAACTCTATAAATAATAATATCATTTTGATGGTCCTAATCTCACAAACTGAAAACATTGATTTAAAATCAATATATCGATCTACTGTATTAGGAAATTTTCTATGAAATTCTAATCTCAATTCAAAATATCGCTCTGATCCTTCATTTATATCTCTACAAAAACATGGCCACCAATTAACATTTCCTCCTTTCTCAAGAGCATACTTTCTTATAAATTCAATATCTATATCATCATAATACGGAGATATAGATCTCATAATATCTATAACAAGATTACTGTCATCTTTCATCCAACTATCTAATAACCCGCAATCTCTTGCATTATGTATATTACTAATATTTCCCATTACAGCAGTGCTAATTATTGGTATCTTCCATGTAGAATCGTTAAGAAGTAGTTTTTCATATTCCCATACATATTCAATATTCTCTTTAATTTGAGATAGTAATTCTACAAATACATATTTAACATTAAATCTAATATTTTCACTTTCTATAAGTTGTTTTCCTATTTCAATAAAATCCTCTACTGAACATTCAAATACTTGTTGAAGAAAAATTTGTACCTGATATCTCCTTCCAGGCGTTTGTTTTTCTTTTACTCCTATGATTTCCGTAACACTCATGCCATCATAATATTTTTTAAGCATTTGTTCTGACAAAAAGCAATCTAAAATAGATTGATGAGAAATTGATATCACACTACCCGTTTGAATCAAAAAACCGTTTGAAATGAGAAAAACTTTATAATCACTCGGCATCTTTAAAATTGACACAGGTAACGAAATGCAACCTCTATTTTCACAATAATTTACAAATATATCTTTTATTTGTTCAAGATACATAGTATTTAAGCTATTTCTACTAGCATTTTCACTTATCTGTTTCCACCATTCAGCAACCAATTGATAAGTTGCTTCAATATTTGAATAATTTTTAGATTTGTCTAATTTTTCCCAAATAAAAAGATTACTTGCAATTCTTAGTAATTTTTTTATCTTTTTAGAATATCCATCATATTCATCACCAATTACCACTTTTATTGTTCCATCCGTCAATTCACCAATCTCTATATTATTCCATTTTAACTCTGATTCTTTTTCAAATAATTGTTTAATAGCTGCATCATTCTCAAAATCATATGTTCTACAAACAAATACCATTGAAATTTTACATTCTCGCTCTCTATTTAATGACTCAACCTCATTGATAATTCGCATACAAACACTTAATGAATCTCTAGAATGAGCTTGTGTCCATCTAAGAGCATCTAATTGATCTAGTAAAATAACTGCTGGTCTATCCTTTGATATTGAATCCGCACAATAGCTTATTGAAGCAGGCAGCCCTAATTCATTTGCCCATATTTCTGTATTCTTATTAGGCACATGTTTATCTAATTTTACTGCAATATAAGGTATTGCACTCTTTTCACATAAATCAATAATTTCAGCTGAACAACCACTTTTTCCTGCCCCAGCTTTTCCATGTATTACAATAGACTCACCCTGCCTTATTTTATCCCACATATTTTCAGTAACAGTTCTATGAATTAATCCCTTTGAGAAAGTATTATACGATTTTTTAAATTCATCATTTATATTTTGTATCTTTGGCCATATTCTTGTATCTTGAGTTAAATTTCTATATTTTATTTGCTTTTTTTCTAAGCAACTGTTCAAAAATGGTAACGTAATTTTTTCTCCATATATGTTTCCGTTAATAATTAAATCAAGCATTGCATCATACACTTTTTCTGCATCGCCACAAAAAATTCGTTCTATTTTTAATAATAAGATATCTTTTGCAACAGAATCTGGATATTGTCTGTAATGCATTCTTTGAAAATAATTTAATGCCTTATTTTTACCTGAATTAGTTTTTATATTAATATCCATTTTTTTGCAAATATTATTAAAAAGCCTTCTTATTTCTTGAGAAGCTGTCTCAATCTGAACTTCCACGAAATCATTGGCATTTCCATTGTTATTATTAGCTCTAATTAATATATCTTCTAAATTTGTAAATGCTAATGGAGAAATTAATGATACATTTATCTTATCGTTTCGTTCAAGTTGATTTTTCCAATTAATCCAAATACCTTTGGAATTAATTGTTCCATACGTCCATGTTTCATCACTGCCACAACGTCCTTTGCACTGCTGTCCTTCAAGATTTCCATTTTGATCAGCTACCCAAATATCTACGCCTTCTTCATCTTTTCCAATGGCCTCTAAAATTACATATGACAGTTTTTCCTCGATTACTTCTACTAATTTAGTTATTGCCCAATTATATTCATATCTATTGCCGAATTTATCAGCACGTCCTCCTATCTCGTATCCCAAGATAATCCCTCCTAATATATTCAATTTTATAAATCAAAATCATTAACCCCATCTCTAATTTATCTATTTGTCAATAAATCTTATGCTTATACTTAATTATAAGCAAATTATTTTATTCTTTTTAGTGTATGCTCAACAAAAATCTAGTTAATATTATTAAATTCAATAATAAAGGCTAGTTGTTCGAACATATGTTTGTATTAATTATACTCTAATATATCATAAATTTCAAATATAAATTATCCTTTATACACACACCTTCTATCAAATTCTAAATACTCTCTATTTTTATTCGTAATATCAATTTTCATATCGCCCCTAATATTCATATATACCATATCATTTTCTTGTAATCTATCAGAAATCATTATCCTACCGTTATTATCAAATGATATCCACCCCTCATCAAATGACTTATCATGATTAGGACACATTAAAAATCCATTTTCAATATCAAGTTTTTCCTCTGCTTTACATTCTGACCATGGTTTAATATGACTTGCGATAGCAAAAGCAGGATTTCTAACACCACACAAACAACAACTCTTATATCTTTTTAATAACTTATCTCTAAAAATTCCTTGATTAATACGAATCTTTACTAATGCTTTCTTTTCTGCACCTGTCAATTCAGAATTTTCAATTTCCAAAATAATTCTATACTCATCATTTATATTATTTAAACTATAATCTTGTAATAAATCTAAAATTCTATCAAGATATTCTATAGGTATTATTTGCTTTATTTGATTGAAATTCTTGAATGGTGGATATACAGATTTTAACATTTGCTTGTCTACAGGTTTATCAAGATATTTTAATGTTTGAATATCAAATTTATAATATCCAGAATATTCTACACCCTGTTCATTAATAATTTTTTCCTTCTTAGAATCAACAATAACTCCAACTGCTTGTATTTTACCTTCATATTGAAACAATACCAGAGTATTTTTAGGACAGTTCATCATAAGATTCGGAAAATAATAAATTCCTTCTCGTTTAATCATTGTATTTTCTATAAAATATTTAAAATCTGATTGCTTCTTAAATGTATTTTCATCATTTGGTAGTATTCTTGAATATTCTTATGCGGCAGAGCCGCCTGTCCAGTTTAGACTGAGCCATCTGTCCAGGCGGAGTGAGCCACTATAATATCTGCGAGTTTACTCGCGTAATGATTTATCTAGTCCGTAAACTTCACGCATAGAAATATCATGTTCAATATCAATACCTCTGATATTGATCCGATAACTGTCATATGCAATACGATCTAATATAGCATCTGCCAATGGACTGTCTGAACCTCCAAGTTGATCATACCATTCTTCAAATTCATACTGAGAACAAAAGATGGTAGATGATTTTTTACGCCTTCTATGTAAAAGTTCAAAAATATCTCTTTGTTCTGATTCAGTTGGCTTTAATAAAAGCCATTCATCTAAAATAAGAAGAACCGGATTTGCATATTTAGCCATGATCTTTTTGTAATTGCCATTGTCACGAGCCAGCTCAAGATCAATCAAAAGATCAGGTAACCGAACATACTTGGTATTAAAATATTGTTTACATGCTTCCATACCAAAGGCACATGCCATGTACGTTTTTCCGCAACCAGTTGCACCTGTGATAAAGATATTTCTATGTTCAGATATATATTCACATGTAGCAAGACGAGTGATCAATTCCTTGTTCAGTTTACGTCCGGATGTATAATCGACATCCATGATACTTGCATCTGGCTGATCAAACTCAGCTTTTTTGATCAGTCTCTTTAATCGATTACTTTTTCGGTTATTATATTCGATATCTACAATCATACCGAACCGGTCTTCAAAAGGAACTTCATTAAATTCAGGATCATTCAACTGATAACGAAATGAATCGGCCATGCAGCTAAGTCGCATTTCAATTAGTTTATCAATTGTGCTTTGATTTGTCATAGTTATTTACCTCCGATAATAATCAGCACCTCTTGTGATGCCGTGTGCTTTGTGTGTGGATTCTGTATGATCAGCTTCCGATTTCAGTTTTTTTGAACTGGTCACAAGAATGTTTTTAATGCTCTTATAACTCGGTGACGAAGTATAGGATAAGGCTTTTTTACAAGCAGCTTCCAATAAAGTATCAGAGTACTTTTCTGCAAGCTTCAGTAATCCCATACAACTTCGGTAGGTTTGCTACTCCACACGTTTGGAGGTTAAGATTGCATTGACTGCATGATATGTATTTATTCCAATCTGTTCAGCCCATTTACGGAAACGATCACCATTCCATTCAAGATATTTCTGATGATCCTCTGGCATATGTGCTGTAACAGTACTGTATTGACCCGGACGTCCTTTTAGTCGACGATGAGAAGCAATACGATTGTGATTATAAAAGATCTCAACTGTATTATCTGTTATTTTTACATCAACTTTCTTTTTGATGTATTCATAAGGAACTGAATATAGCATTTTATCCACAGATATGTGATAATTGAACTGAACTGTGGCGGTTTTCCAGTCGCTTAGTTCAAAACGGGTAGCAGGTAATGGGGATAGCAAAGGCTTTTCATTTTCAAGGAATAGCTCCAACCGGCTACCTTCCTTTTTTTGAAAGAGTTTTTGGTTAAAAGTCAAAAGTTTTTTTCTGATAGCCTGATTTAATTCCGCAAGTGAAAAGAACTGTTCATTGCGAAGTGCTGCTGTGATCCACGTAGATATATTTCCAACGGTTCCCTCTGCATTCGGTTTATCTTTAGGACTTCTGACACGAGCAGGTATGATCGCAGTTCCGTAATGTTCAGCTAGTTCCTGATAGGTTTGATTGATCTGTTGATCTTTCCGTTTTCCGTTATGGATAACTGCTGTTTTACAATTATCTGGCACGAGGATCTTTGCAACACCGCCAAAATATTCATACATATGAATATGAGCCTTGATCCATGATTGTTGTTTCATATCCAAAAAAGCTTCAACGTAAGTATACTGACTGTATGTCATCACACCAACAAAGATATGTGCCTTGATGATCTCTCCTGTATCTGGATCGATGATCATTGCAGGATCACCAGCCCAGTCAACTTCAATCTGCTCTGCAGGTTTACGTTTGATATGCATGGTAGCACGATGTTTCTGCTCATCCTGTTGAATGTGATAACAGAATTGAGAATACATCAATGGTTCATCTCCATTTGCACGGCAATCTTCAATATATTCTGTCCAGAGAAGTTTTTTACTGACACCATTGCGGAGTAGTTCTTTTCGGATGTAATCATAATCAGGCATCCGACGGTTTGATCTGTTGTGTAGTTTTGGATATAACAACTGCTCTAATACTGCATCTGTCTGATCATCTGATAATGGCCAGGAAAGATTTAACTCCTTAGCACGTTTTAAAACTTTTGAAACAGTATTTCGAGAACATGGAACACTTAAAGCAATGTTCCGATTACTAAATCCCAGACTGGAAAGTCTGAGAATCTCACGATATTTGGTCATCGTTAGGACCTCCTTCATAATAGATTTACACCTAATAAAAGTGTATAAAACTATTATAAAGGAATCGGCTCAATGAATCCGGAACAGTGGCTCAGCCTAAAATGGAATGATGGCTCAACCATGTCGGACAGATGGCTCAATCAGTCCAAGATTATTCAGAATGTTAAGACTTAAACTTTTTTACAAGTCAAAAAAGTTAAGGCTTAACATTTTTGACCCCTGTTTAAAATCTTGAGTTAATTATCTCAGATTACTTTAGGATTTTGTAGAGAACACTGATTTACCGTTTACAGTGAAATGATCAATCCTTGGACTCAAGTAAAATCATATCATGGACATTTTGAGATATCACAAACAATTAGCTACAATGAAAAAAGTCATTACATGATATGCTTATATATAGTAAGGTATCATAATAATGACTTTCTTTTTTGTGTAAATGCTTATTTTGTTTAAAGTTTTTTAAACAATTTACATAAACAATAAAATTTATTTTATAAACTGATTTTTTAAGTGCTACTGTACTGAATATTCTTATGCGGCAGAGCCGCCTGTCCAATGTGGTCACATAATAAATCAATATTTTTTAAACACCTTTTCAATACTTCTTAAGTTGATGCTTAGTTGACCACATTGTCTACGAAACTTTAAATTCTCCACAAGTATTTTTTATGCATAAATAGCAATCGGCATAATAATAACTGCGGGACTTTCAATTTTAGTTTTTAACTCAGGTAAATTAAATTGCTTCATGTCATCTGTTTTAAATCCTGAAAACATTTCATCTAATAAATCTTTTTTCAAAATTGATAATGAAGTTTTTCTAAGTAAATCAATATTTTCGTTTTTTTCTTTGCAAACAGATATTACTTTTCCAAGAACTTTAAAATGTCCTCCAAGAATTTCTGATATATTATCATTTGCAAGATACTGTTCTTGTACTGATAATACTGCTGTTCCTATTTCATTTGATAAAATAAAATCTATTGTTCCACTGTATTTTAATTCATCTGAAAATAATTGAATTTGTTTTATTATTTCATTTTCTTGTTGTTTTCGATTTTTTATTTGATTTTTATTCCCCAATTGTGGTTCTTTAACAAAAATATCAATCATACGAAATAAATCAATAAAACTGTCCATATAATTTATTATTGGATTTTTTTGTAATTTTCCTTCAATTTCGATAAAATCCCCTAACTGTACTTTTGAAAAATCCAATTTGTCTTTTAATATATTATTTTCTACTAAAAAACCACGAAATTTTGATAAAAGCGAAACATTTGTATGAATCTTTTCTTTAATAACATTTTCATTTTCTCCTCTGTTTCCTTCAGTGCCTAACTTACCTGAAACATCTATTTTCAATAACTTGCTCAAAATGGTTGCTGAAGTTGAAAGTCCAACATCACCTCTCTGCATAGAGTTGCTTTCTGCATGTTCTGTATAATTAATTTGACTTACCATCGAAAATCCATCTTCCATAATAGCAAGCATATCTAAAACAATTTTCTCGTTTATATATACAGGTATAATAAGACTATTAGAATTTATATTATTACTCATAATTGTGTCCCCCCACTTTTAAATTACATCAACTATACTTGTAATGCTTTATAATAATTCATAAAACAATTTTTATTACATTTTGAAAAAATCCTAAATTTGATTTCTTAATGGATGTAGAATCTTAAACTTATATGTGAAATTTTAAATAACTACTTCGAGCCCTCTGAACAAACTATCATGACAAAATGCAAAATTCTTTAGACAAATTTTCATATATTAAAATATCACACATTGAATAATTTTCTATTAATCGTATATAATTAATATCATTTAATTTTTCTTTCAATGTCATTTGATACAATGGATACTCTAATATCCCCTTTAATAATCTATATTGCTTTTCTTCTTGATACAAAGATAGAATATATTCTGCTGCCTCAGGTTTTACACACTTAAGAATAATCCATGAAAATAATTGGCTATAATTTATTTTTGACATCTTATCATAATTTAAACAATAATTCTTACTTAATACAAAGATATTTATCATTTTCTTGATTTTTCGTGGTGTTAAATATATATTAGGTATGCATTCAAAACTTTCTTTAATTTGTTTAATTTCGTTTTCTTCTATTGCTGTTAATTTTCCGCTTCTATTAATTTTATATATTAACTTTTCTGCTAAATCCATATATGATACATTGTAATCTTGCATTGGTACAATCATTGAAACATATTTGTCTAAATATTGTACTATACTTTTTTGTATTTTATCATTTGGAATATTTAAACCATTAGCAAGTGCTTTTTCTAAATGAGAATACTCTATTGCAAAGATAAAAATAATCTTTTTTGTATGAAAAAAAAGCTGTATTGCTTGAAAGAATTCACAAACACCCTTTTCTGTACATCGATCTAATTCATCAACAAAAATTACAATCTTTTGCTCTTTCCTCGGCATCCATACCTTAAATAGTAAATCTAATTCTTGTGTAATCTTTTCTCTAGTCCCTAAAATTTCTATATATGACGGGAATTTAAAACCACTTAATATTTTCTTTGATAATGGAATTGATAAATCTAATGCTTTTCTTATCATTGGTATTGCAATTTGTGTAATCACTAAAATAATTCCTGTAATTGAAGAGAATAAAATAGATGTATATCCTAGAATTTCATCTTTATTCATTATCCAATCACTAATACCCCTCAATACAAATACTATTATAAATACAACTAATCCGAATATAATTCTACTTATTACCTGCTTCCAATTATCAAATAATTTATATAATGAATACCTTATATGTGAAAATATCTTTTGCTTTTCAAACTCCTCAAATAATATTTTTGCAAAATTTGCCCATATTTGATTTTGTTCCGAATACGTTGACGCATCATATTGTAATATGTATATATCTTTAGTCCCTTTAAATTTACTTATATTTTTCTTAATCATATTCAGGAATGTACTCTTTCCTGTTCCCCACTCGCCTGTTATTCCTATATTAAATGAACCATTCATTGCATCATTACATATGTATTGTGCCAGCTCTTCTGCTTTATTTGATCTATTCATTAGATCTTCTTCTGCACATTCATCTGAAAATATTTTTTCTATTTCAAAATTTACATATTTTGAATTTCTTTTAATATCTCCTAAATTTTTATAATAGTTATACTTATCTATTTGTGCTTGTACTTTTTCCTTTTCATTATATAAATAATCCAATTGTCCTTGTATAGAATTATCATACTGATCATCTTCATATTCATCAGCTGTAATTTCCCCACATTCCTGAAGAACTTTTTGTATTTCTTCATCTAGTTCTTTAAGTTTTTCTTTTTCATATTGTATTCCCATATTTTAACTCTCTATTCTTTTTAATAAATATTCTGCAAACTCTTTATTTTTACTTGTTTTCTAATTTCTAAAAATAAATACATTATTTTTTCCTATCACTATAAGCATAGAATTTCAATTATCTAAATTTAAATTAATCTTCAAAAAGTTATAAATCATAAAATTCCTCAGAAGGAATCAATTTAATTCTCTCCGTATCTATACCTATATCTAAAAGATTGTTTTTAAGCTTTTCTTTTTCATCTGGATGATAGTAATATACTTTCCAAATAAGCCGTCCCTTTGTTAGATTATCAATTCTATTAAAATAATTTTTATCAACACCTGATAAAGAATGACCGATAACACATATTTCATCAATAGCTTTATCATCAAATTTGGAAATCCTACTTATATAACAGCTAGTATTTTTATATGTTCTTTTATAATAATCTTCAACTACCTTGCAAATACTAATCCATTTCTCATCAAATAATCTTTCTGCTTCTTCTTTTTTTAATAAAATACGTTCAATACGTTCATGATTACCATGTCCTAGAACAGGATCAATATCATATTTTCTTAATGAACCATGTATATGCGTAATATTTGAAGGTGAAATTCTATATACATTTTCTAAAACTGAAGTATAATTAAAAGTGATATATAACGAATCATTCGTAATCAAAGACGATTTCTTTTTAGTATCGCGAATTCGTATTGTTCTTACCCATTGTTTTAAATATTTTGCCAAATATGCTATATAACTGTATTCATCAGAAAAATATTCATATAGCGTATCTTCTATACCTACATCTCCACTATCTAAATTCATATCCATATTAACACCATTTTCAATAATTACATCCTCATTTATATTTGCTAAATTGGTTTCTAATTCATTCCACAACAACTCAGCTTTTCTTGCATCAGACATTTTGGGATAAATATAATAGTGTTCTTCAAAAGCATACAAAAACTCTGGATACATTTTTTCTAAGTAAGTTCTAAAATTCCAATATTGTGTTGCTAATCCATGTCCTATATCAAATCCATTGCCAATAATAAAAAGTTTCATAAAAATATCCCCTTAACAATATCTAGTTTACTGCTTACAATATTATCGATACTTTTCTATTCCTTCTATACATATATCCTCATTATAATCAAAAACAATCCCTACACTATATCGTGCTCTTGTTATTGCAACATACAATTGTGATTTAGTTTTTTGCTTCAATTTTTTTGTATGATCTGTCATCCAATTTTTCATCGTTTTAGTTGGATAAATTAAAACCCTATCATATGTTAATCCTTTGGATTCTCCCATATTCATTACTGGGTACTTATCATTCACTCTAACTGTCCTTTTTTCTCTAAGTTGCATTGGTTTAAATTTCTCTAAATAATCATTAACATCATCCGGTTTTACTAGAAAAACGCCATCATGCCCTGTAAGCTTAGATTGTTTTGTACCAGTCTCTCCAAATTCCTTATACAGTTGAGAAGCATATGAGCATATATTTTGATTATTGCGATAAGAATCATTTAAAGTATCCGTATCAATAATACATTCTATTTTTTTACATTCATTTTTTATAAATTCTTGTATTTTACCATCCAAATATTTCTTATATTTCGCTTCATTATGTGTATGATATGTAACCTGTCTAGGGTCTCCTACCATCATCATATTACAGTCTGCTTTCAATAAACTTTTTATAATTTCCAAATCATATCCTGCTAAGTCTTGTATCTCATCTATATATATATTAGAATAAATTCTACTAATTCTTTGTGAAACTTTTCCTTTTGTTTCCTTCTCACAACGACATACAAACTTTGAGATTTTATCTGAATAAATTTTCATTTTATTTGTAAAATAAAATTCTCTATAGTCTTTTTCTGAATAATATACAGGGCCATGTTTACCATCATATTTTTTACCAGATTTCCCGTTAACTAATATCATTCCTCTAATCTTATCATCTAAAACCACTCCCTGAAATGGCCTGACTCCATGTTGCAGAAGAAATGTATACCATGTTTGTATCGTAATATTATGAGGAACGCAACCATTAATTTCTATAAATTTTTTTCGAATTTCTAATTCATTGGCAATTGTATATGTTGTTATTAATACACTGTCCAATTGTTGCATCGCATGTTTGACTAAATAAGTTGTTTTTCCAGATCCAGCAGCTGCAATTATTAATCTATTTACCATCTAATAGCCTCCATAATATATTCTGGAATTATAATTTCTTCAGAAGATTCAAAAATCTTTAATCCACATTCTGTTTTATTATGTTTCATAAACTTTCTTAAATCATCCTCTTTTTTATATTTTGTTCCAAAAACATGGTTTAATTTTTCTAATCCATTGACTTTCAAAAGTTTCGGTTCCAAAGTATTATAATTATAATTACTATTACCTATTTTAAGACTTCCTGTATCTATATCTTCATCCACACATATTTTTATATAATCATTTTGATTTTGACCTATATATTTTTCATATTTTTTATTAATAGCTTCCATATCTCCGTCATTGTCTGTAACAACCGCTATCTTTGTATTAATACAATCTGCTATCTCAAGAAAACGTAAAAATGAAACACCTACAGAAATTACTTCTACCCCATCTTCTATAGGCAATCTGCCATCATTAACTTGCATATATGCTTTTTGAATTACTAATTCATCCGAATCTCCTTCACATAAAATAGCTTTTTTACACAAAATCATTCGTAACGTATCATATCCTGCTATTTTTTTAAAGAAATTATATGTATCCTCTGATAATTCAGAAAATTTTGTTATTCTTAAGTTATCCAGTAACATCACTTTACTCAATCCTAACTTATTTACAACAAAGCTACTATGTGTTGAAATAAGAATTTGTTTTTCTGCATATTGTTTCGAAATACATTTGATCAATTGATTTAATCGTGTATGTGATAAATGATTTTCTGGTTCTTCCAATAAAATAATACTTGCATTTTTTGATGTTCGCTTTGCCAATGCTAATTCAGTCTTAATAACACATTGCTCACCTTTTCCTACATAATAAAATGGTATTTCATCTAATTGTGTAACAAGACTATTTTCCCATGCATTTTTTGTAACTAATTCTACTGACAATGCAATTTTTTTGTCCGTTAAACTAGTATCCTGATTTATTTTAGTATTAATGGCTTCTATTGATGGATCATTAATAAAGCTATCTCTCATTTTTCTATGTGCCTGGGCAATTGATGTTATATCTTCGATTTCTAAGGTGCCTTTAATTATTCGTGATAAATATACATCGCTTCCACTTTGATATCTATATTCAGATGAATCAATCAAACATGACTTATACGGTATACTACGTGTTGTGATTACATCCCGCGCAAAGGTTGTCCATATAATATCATAATATTCTATTGGTAAACTTTTGATATTTCCTTGACTCAATAATGCTTCATATTCATCTGCATATTTTTCATTAAAAGCAATTTTAAAGCAAAATCCTTCTGCACTACTATTTCTATCCGAATTACCATCCCCATTCATTAATGGATTCTCATTTCCACCAAAATAAATCTCTATCGATATATATGGAAGTGCTATAGGAACTGTACTTAAAGAAATAATATATTCTTCAACTGCATCTTTATTAAAAATATATTGTGAAATCTCATTCCAGATACTTTTTCCTCTAATAATTCCAGTTAACGCCAAATTTATAGCTTCTAATATTGTTGACTTTCCGGCCTCATTATCACCTACCACAATATTTAATCCTTCATCAAAAATAATTTCAAAATCTCGATAACATTTGAAATTATGAATTTTAACTTTATCAATAAACATCTTATCACCTCAATTACCTAATCTTTTTCTACATATATCACTATATTTATTTGCTTTTCGAAATTTCAAAGTACAATGTATGATTTTTACATCTAAAAAATCTTACCTTAATTCTGTATTATTAGAATAATCTCTGAATGCAAAAAATATTGAATTTCAGGATTTATCATATTTTTTTAGCTAAGATAATAATTTTAAAATGTTATAATTAGATCATTCGTCCATCATTACATCGTAATAAGAATATATATAATTTTAATAAATTTACGAATAAAAAAGTTATTTTGAACTCATTTGTTTAAAATACTTTATTTATGATCGTATTAATTTTTTCGATATTATTTTATCATACTTCATTATAATTATTTGCCTTTTTGTCGAATAATCTTCTAGTATGTATATTCATAACAATTTTCTTCAATATATTATTAAAATAAACATATATCAAAATATTTCCATCTACCATTACTGTAATTATTAAAATATTACTCAATAAGTAAATCTAATAGAAATAAATCAAAATAGTAATTTTCCAACCATATCAACATCCGCCGGCAACCATTCAACATCCATCAGTTCATCCTTCCCCAACCATCGAGCTGCCTCATGTTCTTTCAAAACCAAATCTCCACTAACTACAGAGCTCCAATAACACCCCATAGATAAATGAAAATCCGGATAATCATACTCTATCGTATCAATCAATTCTCCAACTTCGATCTCCGTATCCAATTCTTCCATAATCTCTCTCTTCAAAGCTTCTTGTGGTGTTTCTCCTTCTTCAATCTTTCCTCCAGGGAACTCCCATCCACCTTTGAAATCTCCATAACCTCTTTGTGTTGCAAATATTTTATCTTTATCTTTTATAACTGCTGCCACAACTCTAATCGTTTTCATATTCTTCTTCCTTTTTATCTTTCTCTATTCTTCATCTACATTACTTAAAAAATATTGCCATATGTCTTCTCGAACTGGATTTCTCATTTTCACTCTAAATTTTGCAATATCTTGTTCTTTACCTTTTTGATTTAATTTTTTAGCTGGTTTCACTTCCAAAATATCAAATTGTCCCAAATAATAAAATTTTATTTGCCTATCTCTTTTTTGAACCATCAAATGTTTTCTTGATGCTGTAATTACACTCTGGCTATAAGAACTATTAATACCTTTACCAAGTTGGGTATCCCAACAAAATATTTGATTACTTTCAAATCTATCGTCATAATCAGGTTTTCCATCTACATATTTTTTGCTAGCATCTTTCGTTTGCTTTTTGTGATAAGTAACAAAAATAAATACATCATCTTCTATTCTTTTCATTCCATACATTACAGAAGACAAATCTTTTTCACAGTTCATTAAAAAACAAATATCTCTTCTTGAATATTGTTCATATAATACAAATGGAACTCCTTGATTCTTATTTTGATTATATTTATCTTTATATCTATGTAAACCAAACGAAATAATATCGTTTAATTCTTTACAAAACTCCGATTCATTTAATTTACTTACAAAACTATTTAATCGTTGAATCCTCTTATTTTCATTAACTTTTAAAATATCAATTTGCGCGTATTTTTGATGTTCTGCTGAATTAATATGAAAATGTCCCTGTAAAATCCTAATAGTATTTTGGATAGCATCCATATCCAAAAGATAGCCAAATTCAGCTGAAACATCTTCCTGAAATTCTTCTATGGAAACTTCATTATACTCCAACAGCATTTTCAATAATTCTAACTCTTGTGGACGTACCCCGCTTAAAATCGTTTTTGATAAATATTCCAATATCAGAGTTTCACTATCTGAAAGCTTCTCTATTTCTTGTTCCTTCTCCATAGCTTTCAACATTGCATAATAAGTCTTATATTCTCGAATAATAATCATTGGATCGATCTCTTCATTTTCATAAAAGTCAACCAATCTTGGAATTCTACCCAGTCTATTTTTCAAAGAAGTATAGCTTTCTTTGATCAATGCTTTCATGCTTTTTAAATTATCAACCGCATTAAATATTCTTTCTTTTGATATTTCATCAAAATGAATTGTAGATGCCCCTGGAATCAGACTATTTCCACTGACTACATATTTTCTTACATTATCCTTGTTATAACTACGATCCCCAGACAAAGCAATCGGTATCATAAAATTATTCTTATAATTTCCAATAAAATCAAGTATCACTACATATTCTTTATCTTCTGCTTTTCGAAGTCCTCGTCCTAATTGTTGGATAAATACAATCGGTGACTGTGTGGGCCTTAGCATAATGACCTGATTAATTTCTGGTACATCGACTCCTTCACTGAAAATATCTACAGATAAAATATAGTCTAACTCATTTATATCATCATTGACCAAACGTTCAATTGTATCTCTTCGAACTTCTTCTGAATCTGCACCACTTAACGCTAATGTACGCCAACCATGTTCATTAAATTTCTTTGACAATTCATTTGCTTCTTCAATTCTGCTGCAAAAAATCAAACCTTTTACTCGATTACCACTATAACCATAATATTCTGCCTGTTCCATCACATATTTTACACGTTCATCTGAGGTCAAAAATCTAAAATTTTGTAGTTTTTCTTCTTTTGTCAATTTGTTTCCATTGACCATTGTATCATCAACAATTTCTAAATCTGTAATTCCAAAATAATGAAATGGACATAATAAATCTTCTTCCATTGCTTTTTGCAATCGAATCTCGTATGCAATGTTGTGATCAAAGATCTCATAAATATTACGACCTTCTATATGATCATCTTTTTTATCAGGTGTTGCTGTCATTCCCAGTGTAAATTGTGGAGTAAAATAATCCATAACCTTTTTATAGCTATCTGCTGAGGTATGATGAGCTTCATCATAGATGCAACATTCAAAATGATCTCTTGCAAATCTTTCTAAATTATCTGTTTTTGACAATGTCTGTACTGTCGCAAAGATAAAATCTGCACCATAATCATGAGATTTACCAGTAACTAATCCCATCGTAACAGACGATCCAAAAACTTTTTGGTATGATTTTAATGCCTGTTCTGCGATTTGATTTCTATGTACTAAGAACAAAACTTTCTTATATCCCAGCTCTCTAACAGCAAATGCTGATGCATAAGTCTTTCCAGTTCCTGTACTGGATAATAGTAAAGCCTTTTCTATTCCTTCTGATCTCATCTTCATAAGGTTATTGATAAAAGCTAACTGCATCTTATTTGGTTTTAATTTATAACTTTCAAAATCAACAATTTGTTCTTTTGCCGCTTGTCTTTGCTGTTTTTTGATGATTTGATTTTGTAAATATCGTTCTTTATAATCATCAATGAATTCTTCATAATATTGACTATTTGGTGACATCCATAAATTCTTGAATTCATTTAAAATTTCTTGTGCAACTTCTCCTTGTTCTGTAGAAACAATCTTTGTATTCCATTCTCTATTTTCTGTAATCGCTTTTGATGTCATATTGGAACTTCCGATAATGATTCGATATAATTCATCTTCACGGAATATATATCCTTTTGTGTGAAATCCTCCAACCTCAGAATTTGTTCGAAACATTTTTAATTCAATATTTTTCAACTGAGCTAATCGATCTAATGCTTTAGGCTGACTAAATGTTAAATAGTCTGTTGTGAGAATTTTCCCTGGAATTCCTTTTTGTTCTAGCTCTTTTAAAATCATAGATAGAGATTCAAACCCACTATCAGTAATAAATGCTACACTGATAAAGAATTCATCACATCGTTTTAATTCTTGTTCCAAAGAAACAAGAACTTTCTTTCCTTGTTTATGATCGTTGTAAACAAATTCTGGACGGTATGCTAAATTTGAATTACCAGATTGGTCAATAAATGCTGTTACTAAACCAGATATTAATTCTTCAGATTTTGAATTTTCCATAATTCTTCCTCTCTTGTTATATACTCCATATAGATTCAATCATCAACTATTAAATTTAAGAAAATAACTTTCTAAATATTTGTTTTCTTTTTTCTATAATATAGTATAGCAGATCATACATATACTTTCTACCAACAAGTTATCCACAATAAAAACACATACCAATTATAAGATATACGCCATCATATTAGGTTCAAATCTAAATATTTTCAAATAACAAAAAGGACATACACCCTAAAATACAAGGATATATGCCCTTCAATTCTCACTAAAAAAATATCAAATTAACTCTAACAAAGAATCAATCAATTATTTTAACTGTTTTGCTATCTTTTTCAGCTAAACTCTCTTACTTGCAACAATTTATAGTAAAACCAACTTGAATCGTTGAAGTTTTTTTCTTCTTTGTGTTTGTTATTGAATTATTAACCTACCTGAATTTCCATCGTATTAGTACAAATACTCCGTATCTGTTTTTTCAATTGTTCGATCTTTACAAACATTAAACTTCCCGTTGAAGATCTTACGATGTCTTAGTATATAACATATTAATGTAAGATGTCTTCAAAGTATCAACCTCCCTCTTATTAAACACTTCTATCTCATCAAACATATCTGATTCTTGAACGTGATAGTAAACTTCTAATGTAGTTGATAAATGTTTATGTCCCATAAGACGCTGCACTATTTTAACATCAATTCCTGCTTTAATCAAGTATGTACAGAAAGTATGTCGTAACATATGAGGATATGAGTGAGGAAAATATACGGGAATCCGTTGTTCAACCGTTGATAATAATTTCTCTTCCTTATTATAAGACTTTTCAAAATTGTTTAGTATTTTTTCAAATTGATATCTGGTTACTGGTGTTCCCAATTTAGTAGTGAATACTAAATCCCCAAATTGCTCTTCATTGCCTTTCCAATATCCATTGATCTTCTGCATTTTCAAAAAGTCCTTACTGATTTCATACCATTTTTCTAAAATAACACCAACATCTTTCACAAATGGAATTATCCTCACAGAATTCTCTGTTTTAGTTGATGACAAAAACAATCTCTTTTTTCCATCAGCATAAAAATTTACTAATGCTCTGCGAATATAAATTATTTTTTTCTCAAAATCTATATCCTTCCATTGTAATCCTCCGATTTCTCCAACTCGCATTCCTGTATATAATGCTACATATAGCATTGCATAATACCAATGATTATTTTCATAAAAATACTGCAATAGTATTTCTTGATCGCTTTTAGATAAGTACTGATAAGAAAGTTCTTTATCTTTTACCTCTTGAATACATCTTTTTTCATTAATCTTTTTATCTTTAAATGGATTAAATTTTATAAGGTTATAATCAATTGCTTTTTCAAAACAATCATTCATATATCCCAAACAGCTATTCATAGAACTTACAGCATGTGTAGGATTTTTTGTCCAAGCTTCTAAAAAATCAATAACATCTAATTCCGTAATTAATTTTAATTTTGAACCGCCAAATTGCTCTGCCATTATATTTTTATATTTTGATAAAACATTTACTGCACTCTGCTCTGCAAGTCGTGGTGCTTTATATTTTTCATACCACCACATGAACCATTCATTCAATGTAGCATTTTTAAAAATAACTCCAGGACCTTCTTTTATAATTTTTATTCTTTTATTGACCCTTCGTTTCAGTTGCTCCAGATTCATATCAGAATCATAAATTTCTTCACCTGCAACTCCCTTTTTTGCATAATATAGTCCATTAGCTTTTTGATAATATCCTTTACCTAAATCTTCTCCATTTATACTTTTTCCCATTAGAGATCCTCCTTTAGCGAATCATCTTATGGTTCTAACTTAATCAATATACCATATTTATGATTCCTGTTCTACTTCTTTAATGTTTTTTTAGATAGCCACTTATCTAATAGTCTTTTATTTATATACCATCTATTTCCTATTTTTAAAGAAAACGTGCAATCTTTTGATTTTATCAACTCTCTGGCTTTTGTTTGACCAATTCCAAGATATATGCAAAATTCTTTTAGTGTAAGTAATGGTTTATCTGCCAATTCAAGATACACATTTTTTTCTTTTTGTTCTGCAATCATAATTGCACCTCCAGTCATCAATAAATATTTTTGAACAGCAAAAAAACATTCCTTACTTATGTGTACAGTGAACTTAAAATAAGAAATGTTTTTTCAACGATTCAAGTTGATTAAATTATAATTTCGCCCGTATTCGGCCGATAGCACAGCCATTTTAATATAAGGAAGAAAACAATCTTTTATTTGCTTTCCTATATTAAAATTTTTTCGGTTACATAAACCCAGAGTATCAATTATTTTCTGATCAACTCCGTCATATATCCTACATATATTATATGTGGTATCTGCCGATGCTTATCGGGAGTGACACCTGTACATAACAGCCATGCCAAAGTTTCATTAAATGTAATTTATGCAACTATTCATTTATCAACGTTCTAATTTGTCCTGAAATGTGTACTTTTAGGAATATTACAAATTATTGGTTTTTTTGTAAAAATACATTGCTTTTTTGTACTTTCTGGTGTATTATATTAATAGATAAATTTGTCCAGAAAAGTACAGTTTTCTGGATATTTTTTTTCATACTTTTTCAAAAGGACCAAAACAAACTGTTTTGGTCCTTCTTCGTAACTTTGATTCCCTGGGAACATAAGTAGACTAACATGCTTCCATTATTTTTCTTGCCTTCGCATAAAAAGTGGATCTTGGCATATTACATAATTCTGCTGCCTCTCTAACTGTTACCTTTTTCTTTATCCATAGTTTAACCAATGGATAAAAATTCTCTGGCACTTCTCTTTCTGGTCTTCCAAATGCTACTCCTCGTTCCATTGCTGCATCAATTCCCTGTCGTTGTCTTTCTTTAATTTTTATTCGCTCTGTTTCTGCAACATAACTTAAAATTTGTAATACCAAATCTGCTATAAATGTTCCCATCAGATCTTTATCTTTATTTCTTGTATCTAGCAATGGCATATCTAATACAACAATTGCCGCCCTTATTTCTTTTGTTATAACTCTCCATTGTTCTAATATTTCTTCATAGTTTCGCCCCAAGCGATCAATCTCAGGTATATATAAAACAGCATTTGAATCTAATTTTGCTAATAATTTTTTGTATTCTTTTCTTTCGAAATTTCTTCCCGACATTTTATCTATGTAAATTCTTTTATCCGGTATCCCTCTCTCTTTCATCATTTTTATCTGTCGAGCTACATTTTGTGTTTTGCTAGATACTCTTATGTATCCATATTCTTTTGTATTGTTATTCATTTATACCTCCAAAATTGAATAAATAATAAAATTAGTTACCTTTTCAATTTTAGAGGTTTTAAATGATTAAATTATTCTACTTTGATTCCTTGGGAAGCAAAGTTTGTTACAACATTATATTCAAAAAAATATCAAGGCCAAACTGAATCATAATTCAATTATTCCTTGATACTTTTTGCTATTTTCTTTATTTCTTCTACCTATGCAAATCAGATATCCTTGCTCTTACATTAATCTACACACAACTTAACTTTGATTCCCAAGGAATCAAAGTGAAATTTACTTTTTAGCAGCTTATTATACTCAGAGGGTTTGGGATACATCCCATATTTTCAAGGGGTTTGGGGATTCACGCCAACAAGCTCTATTTTCCGTGTCGGACAAATAGGATGCTTGCTTTAAATTCAAAGAATTTAAATTTCCACTTTGCTCCTCAAAGTGGCATAATCATTGAAAAGAAAACTCTGCTATCGCAGCCGTGAATTAAAAATTCACTTTGATTCCTCGGGAACACAAGTTATTCAAAAAATCCCCATGATATATTTCTTTACCATGGAGACTTTCTTTTCTTTCATTTCTAAACTACTTATGTTCCCAGGGAATCAAAGTTTCTATTGTAATTATCTATTGACAAAATATTCTAACATTATTATAATTAAGATAATCTTATTTAATTTATTTAATAATATTAAATATCATTTATGGCATCCATTATATGGGTGCCTTTTCTCCATTTTAAGAATCTTTACAATTTATCATATATTAAATTTTACTTATCTTCCTCAGGAATCAAAGTTATTCAAAAAAGGCTTCATAAATATATTTCTATATTACGAAGCCTTTTCTTTTTAATAATTCTCTACCAATATTTAATTACATCAAGCCACTTGTGGATAATCAATAACAGCTATTTCTTGCATTAATTTTTTTGCCATATTAACAATTATCTCAAGACGTTCAGCAACCTCATCTGTATAATACTTTTCTCCACACTGTTCACATTCAAGACATGGAACATTTTTAATCACAATAATACAGTTTTTATAATTTACAACATGTGTAGTCGTACTATTTATAGTTGTGCTATTTTTACAATACATACACATATTCCTCACCTCTTTCTTCGAGTCTTTAAATCATTTTCAAATTTTTTTGTATCTGGATAATATGCGGTAATAATATATATATTTATATTATCACACCCAGCAACAATATGCAAAATATGCCCATTCACATTATATCCAAAAATCAAACAACTTGGGTTGGGATAATCGTCTGGATAATCCTCTATAATTTCACCTGTTGCAATCCCATTCTTTACATCTAACCGACTAATATCTCTTTCTTGCATTCTTTGTAAACAATGTTGTGTCCAAAGAATTTTTGATTCAGCACATAATTTTTGATATATCTTTATGTTCATTTCTTTTTCCTTCCATCCTTTAGTATTATTATACTACATTTTTTTGTTTTTATCATTTTCAACAACTCCTAAATATAATCTTTTCTTTATCCAATGAAATCATAAAATTGATTTCATTGGATAAAGTTAATTCCTCATTTCCACTTATGTTCCCTGGGAACATAAGTTAAATTATACTTCAATAATATATGCTCTGTCAGTCAATTGCTCTGTCAGTTCTACCTCATTTTCATTTACAAGTTTAACAATTTCTGAACAACTTTCTATATCATATTCACAATCGTGACACGGAATCAAAATCATTTCATGGATAGAAGATGGAAGTATCATAATTTTCTTTGTATTTACCAGATTTGCAAATGCTTTCATAACTTTTTTATTTAACACTGCTGATGCTCCTCTGAATCTAGACTTATTAGAAATTACAAACATTTCGCATTCTTCTGCACTCATTGGAAATCCTGATAATTGTATAATTTCTGTTTCTTTTCTAACATTATTTTCTGCTATTTCCCATGCTTCGGATTCGTCAACATCCACGTTTTTCAATATATTTTTTGAAATTTTTGCTGAGTAAATTGCATCGTTTAATGCTTCCATTCTCAAAAATAAATATTTTTCGATTCCTTCAAATTCTGTTTTGCATTTTACAATATCTTCTTTGCTTTCCTTTTGAACTCCTACATAAAGTCGTTTTAAAAAATCTTCTCTATTAAAGTGTATTGGTTTGTTTAATTCTTCACTCTCACGTAATGCATCGTTATGAATCTTAAGCATATCTCTTACAATTTCTTTTACTGTTGCACCGCTTTGCTCTGCTTTCGTTATTATATCTTCTACATAAAATACTGGAATCATATATCTGTCAGAATCAATGATACTGATTCCCAAAAATTCTACGCCATTTTTTACAACATTTTCTTCTCTTAGTTCATATCCCATTTTATTTAATTCGTTAACAATATCATTTTTTGTCATTTTCTTTTCTCCTTATAATTACTTGAATTTGTTTGCTTCTTAACTTTCAGAACCGAAAAATTTATTTTCAAGATCTGATCTTTTTCTGCATGGGGAGCGTATTTTGTTTTTCGGAAACAATCGTTTCATATTTTTCACCTCACTTTATAGCAAATGGATTTCTTAATTTATTTTCTGAGTCTTCACTTATCTTTCGGGTTTGCGTGCATCTGTCAATAGCAGGATTTATACCTGTTACAAGGGTTTAAGTGGTAAGCGGAGCAAGCATCGCTTGTGAGCATTAAGGAACGTCCCTTGTAACAGGTATAAATCCTGCTATGATGCACATCAGCAAACCGATAAGTGAAGACTCTGGAAGTAAATTAAGAAATCCATTTGCTATAAAGTGAGGTGAAAAATATGAAACGATTGGTTGGAGAAAAAAGGGGTTCCCTTGGGGAACCGTTCGAGAAGGGAATTCGGATATTTTCACTTATGTTCCCTGGGAACATAAGTTGCCTTTTTTACTTTGATTCCCCGGGAAGCAAAGTATCTATTATAAATTTTGACAACGCAAAAAGACAGTCACTAATTCTAGCAACTGTCTTTTCTGTTATTCCATTATATTTCTAAATCATCATCTAATTCCATCTGCTCTTTGCTGTTCTCATAATTCAAGTCCATATTTAATGCTTTCATTGTTTCTCTTGTAACTGTTATTATATGAATTCTTTCCTGCAGTTCATCTAAAACACAATTTTTAACAACATCCAGAAACATTTTTGGATTTCCTCGAACCTGCCACTCTTCTAAAGATTTCTTATAATCCTGCTTGGCATCATGCTTTAATGCAATTGGTGGATATCCTTCTTTTTCCAGCATATAATTTAAAATCAGTCTTCCTGTTCTCCCATTTCCATCCTGAAATGGATGTATATTTTCAAACATTGCATGGAATGCTGCAGCCTTTGCAATAGGATGTGCATCTGAATTTTCATATGCATATAACAGGGTCGGCATTAACTCTCTAATTTGTATTGGATCAACTGGTTCTGTTAAAGATCCTTGAATATATACTGGTGCAATTATATAAGTTCCTCTAATTCTTGGCTGACAATCTAAAGTAGTTCTTTCATGTATATCTTTTATAAAATTTTCTGTAAACTTTCTGTCATTTTCCAATTCTTTTTCAATATACGCACATCCATCTGCACATCCTCTGGCTGAAAATATTTCTCTTAATCGTTGATTATTATTTGGAGTAAATTCTCCTTCCAATACAAGCTCCGTATCTCCTAATGACAACGTACTCCCTTCTATTGCATTCGACTCATAAGTAAACCTAACTAAAAATGCGTCATCATAGCTTTTTAAACCATCTTTTTCATATTCATTAAATGGTTTCATACTTTCAAACTTTTCCTTTAATTCGTCTAATTCATTATAATTATCTAATGAAATATCCTGATGAAAAGCTTTATAAATTTTTTCGTGCATTTTCACCCTCCATTCATATTTCATTTTTCCATAGTATTATGTTTGTGTCAAGTTGAATCAGTTTGACTTTGATTTCCGAGGAATCAAAGTTTATAGCAACTATCTCTTGATCAAATTACCTTTTTTTCTGCCTTATTATATAACATTCATAAATTAAAATCACTCCGATCACCATCATCTTCAGACTATAAGTAATATTTAATGTATCATTCTCCATTCCACCAACAGCTCCCATGATCAAAACCACTCCTGCAATAATTCCAATTACGTATCTCATAAAATTTTCTCCTTCCAAACTTTTTAATTTTAATGTTTTAAACTACAACCGATCATAAAATTTGCTTTCAAGATCTGAAGCTTTTTTTGAGGGGTGCGTTTAAATTTTTTCGGAAACATTTATTTTTGTGTTTTTCCTCCTTTCGTAAATTTGCTTTCTGAGTCTTTGCTTATCTCGGGTTTGCGTGCATTTTCAATATCAATTTTCTTTATAGCTGCAAGGGTTCAAGTGGTAAGCGGAGCTTTGCGAGCATTAAGGAACGTCCCTTGCAACTATAAAGAAAATTGGTATAATGCACATCTGCAAATACGAATAAGCAAAGATTCTGAAAACAAATTTCGAAGGTGGATACCAAAAACTTTCGGTTGGAGAAAAAAGGGGTTCCCTTGGGGAACCGCTCGAAAAAGGGATTTTATTTTACTTATGTTCCCCGGGAATATAAGTTACATTTTTACATAAAAAAAGCAGCTATCCGCTAAGGATAGCTACCTACTCTTTATAGTCATCTATATCTCCAATTCTTCATCTATCTCTTTTGATTCTGGAGATAAGTCATCATATTGTTCTGGTTGATATCTGGCATTTTCATATTCATTAGATGGAACATACAATCGTTTACACTCAAGAATTCCATCGATTTGCTGATCAACTAATTTATTTAATTTCTGCAGACGTTCTTCTGGAAGATTAAATTCGTCATTTCTCTGGAATTCAAACCCTCTCAAATTTTTCAGATCATTTCGTATTTCAGGAGTTAATAATGCATGAGCGATCTCATTGAAATCTTCTCCAATCTGTGTTGGTCTTGATGCTAAATATACATCCAGATTTTCAAAATCTTCCTGTTCTGCATATGGTAACAAAGCTTGATTATGATCAAACATTGGAGCCATTCTTTTTATCTGCATTGTATCATTATCTACCATAAATCCATAATTGCCCATATGACGATCCGTATTCAAAATCAAAGCATCTAATACAATCATTCGTCGAAAATCATCTTCACATCCATGCTGTTCAAATTTTTCTAATATTTCTTTTACTGAAACAATTTTTCCAAAAAATTTTGTAATTGGAACATACCCTTCCTGCTCCGATGTAAACAACCTACATTTCGATGCTATTTTATTATGATATTTCTCAACACTATATTCTACTGCATCTCTGCATATTATCCTGGCAATCTGAGATGAATACATTTCTGAATAAGGCTCTAATCCAGCATTTCTTGCTCCCTCGCTTCCTCTCTTTAACAGATAGATTCCATCATCTTCTTTTACCCAACATTTTGCAAAACTACCTGACGTACCAAATTCCGGTGAAGTGGTCGTAAACTCTTTTCCATAAAGCCCACCTTCAAATGCTATCTTCGCAATCGTTTCATCAAATTGATTTTCATACAGAGAAACATTTTTCCACTGTAATTTACTATCTACAGTTTTAATCCAAAATGTATCATTTAATGAAAGGGCATGTGTCACTCTGATAAATCCATCCAGATTATAACAACCACACATTCTTAACAAGTCTGCAATATACTGGCGATGTTTTGGAGCCTGTCTCTGACTGATCCACTGTCCTATTCCATCATATCCATATGGTCGTATTTCTTCATAGGATTCTTCTTCTTTAAAACTCACACCAAGAGGGGAATTATCGCAAGTAAATCTTAATATCCGATCATCTTTATTCATTAGATAAAATTCATTTTCTAAAAACATGTCTATTTTCCTCTCTAATTCCTGTCTTTATTACTTATCTATGTGCTTTTATTATATCATCGTAATTCCCACATATAAACCACTTCTTACTTTTAAGGATATACTTAAAAGTCTTCTTATAACTGTTTATGTGGAATCGATCTAAAATTTCTACAACTCCCTTATAATAAACACAATAATTTTCTCTATTACACTGGTCAATTTCTGTTCTTGCTCCAGCAATTGTCATTTCTCTTAATCTAAATTCTTTTATCTTACCATTATTATCTAAAATCTGTAATCTTACGTCTGGAATTTCTCCAACTATGTTTACCCTCTTTGTTTTTTCTAATTCTTTTACATCTAACATATCATCACCTCATACTGGTATTATACAAGAACATATGTTCTGTGTAAAGGAAATAATATTAATATAAAATTCGTACCAGTTATCTTTTACTCCATCCTTCATATTTAAGTTGATATTAATATAGGAAGGAGGTTTTGGAGATGTTTAAAGCAATAAAAAAATGGTTAATCCGACTACTTATTAAGCAATTAATAAAAAACTTTTTGAAATTTTTTGTCATTTGCTTATTGATTAACATAATCTCATTATTTTTCTAGTATATCATTGCCTGTAAAAGCATAATTATGCTACAATTATGTTATATAGAAAGGAGTTGAATCATATGCCACTAATTATGCCTATCAGAGATTTAAGAAATACTAGTGAAATATCAGAACTTGCTCATAAACAACAAGAACCCATTTTTATCACAAAAAATGGCTACAGTGATTTAGTAGTTATGAGCAGCGAATTATACGATCAATTTATAAAAACAAATCGTATTGATCAGATAATTTATGAATCAGAAAAGGAAATGAACGAAGGTGCAAAGTCTATAGACCTCGATGATGCATTTAAAAAGTTAAGCAAAAAATATTATGAAGAAATATAAAATACAATTAAACGCACGTGCATATCGAGATTTAGAAGAAATATTTGAATATATCGCAAATGATCTCCAATCTCCAGAATATTCCAAAGGGCAAACGGATCGGCTATGGAAATCACTTAAAACACTAGAAATATTTCCATCCTCTCATCAAGAAAGGCTTGTTGGAAATTATGCAGGAAAAGGATACCGTCAATTACTAATTGATAATTACTTGGCCATTTTTAAAATTGATGAGCAGAGAAAAATCGTAAAAATTATTACTATCCAATATCAAGGAAGAAATTTATAAAATTTCATCTTTCTAACCCAAACCATAATAATAAGATGTAACTGTCAAGTAAAACTCAAAAGGAGAACCTTCTGTATTTGTTATACAGAAGGTTCTCCTTTTTGGATAAATCTGTTTTTATCATTATATTAAATTCTTCAAATATGGTTTAACAGCCTTTGTTATTTGAGTTGTTAGTCCTTCTTCTGGATCATATGTAACCATTTCAAATATTGAAACAATTTTAAATCCTGTTTTTTTATGTTCCTTTTCAATTATTTCAATCTGACTTCTTATAATGTCATCTATAATTTTTTCCATCATCTCATCTAAATCATCTTCCTCCACTTGTAAAATAGCTAGCAGCTTCTTCTTTTCTAAAAGAATAGATTCTGCATTCTCTGAAATCACATGATTTATCAATTCCGAAAATACCTTTAATCCATCTGCATTTTCCAAAATATGACCTAGCAGCGTAATTTCCTCCGTTGTTTCTTCTGTTAACCCCTTTGTTATCTGTATTTCGACTTTTTCCATAAAATTGACTCCTTCCTGTTTATTTTATTATATTTTATCATGAGTACTCTGAAAAACCTAAAAAATATAAGAACTTTTTTAGCATTGAAAAAAATAACTCATTCAATATTGCAGTTACTTGTAATCGCAAGCAAAATAAATATAATATAATGCATTTAGTCAAAATGAAATGAATAGTCTGTAAGGACCAAAAACGAAAAACCAGAGATTATACAGTCTGTATTAATTATTGCCATTCTGAATTATACGAATAAAAAATAGTCGTCCTGTCCCCTAGAAAGAATAGAACGACTATTTAAGTAATATGTTCGCCGGGGCGGATGGGTTTGCTCCATCGTGCCGACTTCCTTATTAAGTATATTATAATCAAGATTATTTGATTTTTCAATACTTCTTCCACTTTCTTTGGATCGATCCCTGCCATCTCAAACACATTAACATGTGTTGAGTTAGGGCTTGGATCTAACTTTATTATTTCTCCACCAAGCTCAAAGAACTTTTCAACTGGAATTCCTCGACTGATTACTGATTTTACAATTTCTTTATTAATCTCTTCATCTTGGTTTTTCTTCACATCTTTCTCCTTTTCTTTCTGTAATACACGAACAATCCACCCATGATCAGGATCATTCCGCTTACTAATGGTAGTTAAAAATCACCAGATAATATTTAAAAATAGCTCCAATGACTAATTGAGTCATCAGAGCTATTCCTGTAACTTTATCGTATGTTTACCGTACAAACAAACTTCTTCTTATCAACTACAACCGTCACTTTTGTTTTTCCCTTTTTTACTGCTGTGATCTTTCCGGATTTTGTTACTTTTGCTGTCTTTTTGTTGGAAGATTTATATTTCGCCTTATCCGTACATGTGATCGGTTCGATCATAGGTTTTAGCTGGTAAGTCTGTTTTTTCTTTAGCTTGATCGTCTTTGGCACGTTCTTGATCTTGCTGCAAGTCACTGCTTTTTTCTGTACACTGACTTTGATCTGCTTTGTAAGTCCACTAGCCAGTTTGATCGTGATCGTTGCTTTGCCTGTCTTTGATCCTGCTTTAATCTTGCATGTGCCATTTTGATTTCCTGTCACGGTTACGATTTTTTTATTACTGCTTGTCCAGGATGTTATGTAGTCGCCTTTGGCTAATCCTGTGACGGTAAACTTTTTTGTGGTCTGTTTCTTTTTTAGTTTTAGTGATGTAGCGTTCGTGCTGATCGTTGGTCTTAGCTTTTCTCCATAGGTCGTGATCTCTTCTTTACCACACGTGCTGCAGGTACGCTTCTGTTCTGCTTTGGAAGATACCGTTGCTTCTTTTGTTATGGTCCATGCCCCGTAGCTGTGTCCGATGCCTTTGATCGGTTCGCTCTTTGTTGTATGGCAGATATCGCAGGTATAGGTTCTTACACCATCCTGTTCACATGTCGCTGGTATCTCTGTGATCGTCCAGTCGTGATCTGTCTTTGCGATCATTTTTCCCACTGCAAGTTTCTTACCACATGTGACGCAGTATGTGTCTCCCGTGTAGCCTTCTTCTTTGCACGTTGCTACCTTTTTATCTCGGATCTCTGTCTTTGTATGTCCAGTTGGTGCTATCGTCTCTTCTTTTGTCTTTTTGCACGTCTTACATATGTATACTTCAATACCTTCTGATTCGCATGTAGCCGCTTTTTTAACCGTTCCATTGTTCCAGTTATGTCCCGTTGGATTGATCACATTTCCTGCCTTTATGACCTGCTTACAATCCTCACAGAAGGTATCTCCACTGTTACCTTCTTCTTCACAAGAAGCTTCTTTTTGATTAATCAGTCTTGTATGCTGATGTCCTGTTGCTTTGATGGTCTCTGTGTAGGATTCGTTGCAGTCTTCATCGGTACAGTGATGGATCTTTTCACCTGGTTCGGTACAAGTCGGTTCTTTTGTGATAGTTCCATCATCCCAGTGATGTCCTTTTAACATCGGGATCGTCTCTGTTCTGGTCTTATGACATGTTTTACATGTATAGGTCTTAATCCCTGTTGCTGTCTGTGTTGGCTCTTTTGTGATCTCTCCGTCATCCCATGTGTGTCCCGTTGCGGCAATGTCATGTCCTAACTGGATGATCAGGCGGCAGTCTTCACAATACAGATCTCCGGAATAACCTTTTTCCTCGCACGTAGCTTTTTTCTGATCGATGATCTTTGTATGTTGATGCCCTGTCGGGTCGATCACATCAATCTCATATTCATTACAACGTTTACAGATACGTTTTTTCGTTCCGTATTTTGTGCAGGTTGGTTCTTTGGTAACCTTCCATTCCCCGTAGTCGTGTCCTAATGGATCACTGATCTGTGTTTCTTTTGTTTCTCCGCAGACGCTGCATTTTTCAACTTCCAATTCGCCTTTTTCGCATGTTGCCGGGATGTTGTCTTGTTTTACCCAGGTATGGGATGTTTTGGCGATCGTTTTACCGGAGGAGAGCTTCTTGTTACATACGCTGCAGTAGGTGTCTCCGGTGTAGCCTGTGGTGCTGCATGTGGCTTCTTTCCTGTTGCGAATCTCTGGTTTGTGACCTGTGGCTGTGATGGAATGGTTTTCGAAGTAGCCGCATGTTTTGCATGTGCGACGGTATGTTCCGTTGGATGTACATGTTGCTTCTTTTGTGATTTTGATGTCCCAGTTGTGTCCCGTTGCTTTGACTGGTTCTGTTTTTGTTTGATTGCAGACGGTGCAGGTGTATTGCTGTTCTCCGGCGGTTGTACAAGTTGGAGCTTTTGTAATCTCTCCGACTTGCCATTTATGACCGCCTAGAGATGGTTTGGTTTCTATTTCTTTTGCATCTTTACAGCGGGTGCAAAGGTAGGTTGTGATTTCTGGATGGGTGCAATCTTGCTTTTGAGTGACTGTTCCATTGGAATAGTCATAGTTGTGTCCCTTTGCTGGTTTATTAAAGTCCCTATATTCATAAATACATCCTGGATTTTTACAATAATATCCTGTGTACCCCATCGTTTCACAAGATGGTGCTCCATCACCCGCTAAAACCAAATTATGATTTCCTTTGCATACAGAATGTTCTTTGCTCCAGTCATCTTTAGAAATATTGGAATATGTATTTTCAATATCATTATTTTTCGGTGTAACACGAAGATTAAACATTGTATCTTGACCTAAAAGGAATTCATCAACTGCTTCTCCATTCTTATCCAACGATACACTGGTACAATCTGTATAATAGAATGTTCCATTGATCTGTACCAAGTTCCAAGCGTGCTGTAATCCGCTTCCTTTTGTTGGTCCTTCTTCAAATAATGTCAGTAATCCTGCAAAACTTGCCATGTAGTGATATAGATTTGCAAATCCATCGCATACTGCATAACCATCTAAGATTGCTCCTGTCATATTATGATAATTAGTTCGTCCAGAAGTCTCTGGATCATCTCTGTCATATTTTACATTTTTTCCAATCCATTCTCGTATTTTTTTGCACTTTTCATAATCAGATTTTCCGTCTAAATTCAGACTATCCATTACTTCATTTAGCTTTGTTATTGTCTCAGAATATCTCTCTTTTGATATATTGTAGTAAAGATTAGAATAATAAAATATTCCTTTATACGATTTTGTCTTTTCATCGTATGAAATATCACCATGATCATCGTTTTCAAGATTTCCTCTGGCATATAGAACCTGTCTTAATCCCTGTCCTTCCTCTGGATTTCCAGTTTCTTTATATGTTTCATTCCGCACATCATCATTAAACTGATTCGCTGCGTGTGCATCAATCTCATCTATCTTTTGATCAGATTTAATCTCTACTGGAATCTTGATGCTATATTTTTCGACCTTCCGTTCTACCATGATCTTTCTAGATATCTCAGCAATTCCCTTGATTGCATCCTTATAGTTATCATAGACCTGCGATGTATCTGACGTACAGATATAATCCGTCGATCCTGATGCATAGGTCCGTAACCGATATTCAAAACCCTCTGCTGATGACTTAATCACCGCTTCTTCTGCGTGAACTCTAATCGTACTATTCCAGGTAAAAACACTAGTTATACTCAAAATCACACTCAGAAATAAGGCAATGCCCTGTTTCCATTTTCCCATAAAAAATAAACTCCTTCCCTTTTTATTTTTATTCCCCATATGTACTTATATTTTAACATACATGTTTTAAAATATCTAATGGAATCCAAGGTTTTTATGGACAATTTCGTTGTATTTTTTTAATTTATCTGATACAATATTGATTGATCGAAATTACAACTGTTGTTAAAAATAAAGATCTCAGAAGTCCGATAATCTTCTGAGATCTTTATTATCATTACAATATAAAAAAAGCAAATATACTATACTTATCTGAAAAGTTGTCAGGGTATGAATTGAATTACCTCTATTTCCGATCCTTATGGAAAGGAGGTCGTTTCTTATGACTACATATGAAGAATTGACTTTGATTGTAAACATAGCTTTATTAATTGTAGCAATATTGACATATGCATATAAGAAATAGCACCCCTACTCTGACAAAGTAAGGTGCTATTTCCATAATCTTATTTTGCCGGAAACGGATAGACTTCATCTATCGTGACGACTTCCTTGTTAAGTATATTATAATGAAAATCTTTGTATTTTTCAATTCCTTTTCTGTTACTGGAAAGGTAGCAACAACACTTTAAAATGATTGAAAAAACAATATCTTGATTTATGTATACTTTTATCAATATTTATGAATACTTGAAATGTCAGGTAGCATATGATATAATGCATCTAGACAAACGAAATTAATGTTCAACTGAGCAAACGAAAAACCCATGAGATCCGACCTCATGGGTTTTTCTATTCCGTAAAGTGGCTTATACTTTTTTTGTTGCCATCTTACTTATTTCTATCTAACCATTTGCAAATATAATGACAGGTTATACCTGCTAAGATAGAAATAATAAACGAAATTAATAATTCCAACTGAGCACCCCCTTTCTGTTGCCAGATTGGGGACGGCAACTTTGCTATTATAACATATCTGTAAACTTAAAGATACACTCTTTATAGAATAGGCATAAAAATAGCTATTCTATAATCCATGGTAACTTATTATAGAACAGCTATTAAATATAGAACGACTATTAAGATATGCTATTCGCCGAAACGGATGAAATTGCTCCATCCTGCCGACTTCCCTAATGAATATATTATAATTAAGATTATTGACATTTTCAATATCTTATCCATCGTTTTACTTATGGAAAATCAAAATTTTTTGACATTTTTTCAGATACATGATACTATAATTATAGAAAAAGGATACTGTCGATAGACGGTTAGTCCGATATGTATTTTAGCAAAAATAGCTGCTTAGTTTATCAGACATAGGGCGGCTATTTTTGCGTTTTATTATTATCTTTACCAAGATTGTATCCTAGACTAAAGCAGGTTAAGCCAAAGCTCACTACTGCAATAAAATCAACAATACTCATGGCTTAGCCCTCCTTTCCAGTTGATTCCCTTTCGGGTTTCTATGTAATCAGAGGGTCGCAGTCCCTCTGTTGAAGGACTAACCGCCTACCGTTATGACAGTACCCATATTTTTATTATATCAGTTTCTATTTTGAGGTGCAATAAGCTAAAAAAAAGTCCAGATACATCACTAAATCGTGTATCTGGGCTCTTTTCATTATTCTTTTACAATGTTATTTATCTCTTCCTTTAAAAATTACACTTCCTTCTCTTCTTTCTGTAATATACGAATAATCCTATTGCGATCAGAATGATTCCTCCTGCAAGTGGAAAATAATCAGTCCATCCGCCTGTCGTTGGCAGGTTCAGTGTGGAATCATTGCTCACCTCATAGGTCAGATGATAGAAATAATAGTTATCTCCCTGTTTGATTGCTTTGCTCGTATCGACATTCTGCTTATCAACCTCTGCCTGTGACATGGTCAGTGGAATCGTTGCTGTGATCGGTTCTTTTAACAGTGTCTTTCCTTCTTTTGTCTTTATCTCCGTGATCGTATAAGTATCCGGAATCAGACCGTCAAAGGTGATCTCTCCTGCAGCATCGGTCTTTGCTATGGCTACCTGTGCACCGTCAGAAGAGCTGATCGCAAATTTCACATCTTTTAAGGCTCGTCCGTTGGAATCTTTCTTTACAAGTTTGATAGATCCTCGGATCATCTGGTTTGTAAATGTCGCTGCACCTGTTAACTGTGCTTTGGCAGTTGATCCATCTGGTCCGATATCAAACGTAACTGTTCCTTTGTCCTGATCGATCGTTGCATTGCTATTGTCACTTTCGATATTTTTCAGTTTGAAATACTTAATCATACCACCCTCATTACAGGTGTATGTACCATATTCCAGATCATCAAATGTCACAGACAGCTTGATCGGATCACCCGGATGATCTTTCATCTGCTTTTCAACCTCATCTTTGGTAAATTTAACATTCTGCTCGTAGCTATGCTTCTTACCATAGACATCTGTTCCAGACAGTGTAAAGGTAAAGGTTGGATTGCCAACATCCATGTTCAGGTTACCAGGATCTAAAGCTTTCGTGATCGTAACTTTTCCTTTTGGCTTTGTACGGTCATGAGTATTCGTAATTACAGTCAAATCTGCATCATTTGCATCCGTATCATATGATGGTTTGTATCCGATCTCGGATTCTCCGGTGATCAGACCTTCTTTGACTTCTTCCCAGGTATAGTTGACTTTCCTGCCATCCACTTTTACTGGAAGGATCTTGCTGGATGCTTTCCAGTTGTTTTCTGCACTTAATGTCAGGGTTTCTTCCACTTTTCCATCGGCTAACAGATTCACTTTCACAGATTTTGGCCGGATACCATCTTTATTATTTTGATCATTCCATACTTTTTTGACTTTCTTTTGTGTGGTGTCTGGTGTATGGGTATTTGTGATAATGATGTTCTTTGTTGTAGTGCCGTTATCATCTGTCGTTTCGTTAGTTTCGTAAGAATCAACATATCCAGTCTTTGTATCACCTGTCAAATTATCAAAGACTTCTTCTTTGATTTCATAATCATATGCCTGCCCTGCTTTATCATATTTATCCAAACCATGATAAGTTGTAGTATTTGACCAATTATTTGATTCATCTAATACAACAGGTCTTAAGTAAGCTTCTCCATTCTGATACAATTGGGCTGTAATAGATATTGGTCTTAAATCATCTCCATTATCACTATCTTCCCATACCTTCTGTACGTTAATATCGACAAATTCTGGTTTATCATACTGATTCGTAAATGATAGCACATAGGTATCTTTATCCCACGTTGCTCCAAGATTGGTATATTTATCTGGAACATTTACTTCGCTGAAATCCCATTTCTTATAATCATCCTTTTTGATATCCGTAAACATCGTCCAATTGTTATCCTTGGTCAGTGTATACGTCTTGACTTCTTTCGTCGTCGTATGTGTTGCCTTGATCGTAATCGAATTCGGACGTATCTTCGCTGCATCGTTATGATCATCCCAGATCTTCTTCAATGCGATATAATCCAGTTTCTGGTTGACCAGGGTATCTGAATCATGGATATAGGCTGTTGTGTCATTATCCGTGTTATTCTCGGCTTTTACATCATGAATGAGATTTTCTTTTGTATCATTGATCACTTCGCCTTTAAAGGTCAGTGTTTTGTCTGATTTCTCATATCCGGCTGGTGCGTAAACCTCTTCCACTTCATACATATCGCTGCCCGTTCCATCTTTTGCATAGATATCGGTCGGCAGTCCGATGAATTCCAGATATTCGAACTGGTCATCCTGTGATGTGGCGGTTGCAATCGTATCGCCTTTCTTGAAGATTGTTTCACCTTTACTATTGACGATATCTGTTTTGGCTTTTAAGGCAAACTGGGCTCCGGCCAGCTTGTTTCCGTCCTGATCGGTCTTGATCAGATGGACGCTGTATTTCTGCAGAACGTCATTTGCTTCGATCGATACACTGGCTTTCTTAGCCGTCTTTAATGCGATATCTTCTTCGTCCGGATCGATCACATCCACGGTTGTCTGGATTGTCTGGAACTTCGCATATTTTCCTGTGCTCTTGAAGTTGATGTTCAGTTTCAGCTTTCCGCCTTTTTCTGCAACAGTTGGTGTAAATTCCACATCATCATCGGTCACATCCACATCTTCTGCACCATCATCGTCGTATTCAATTCTCCAGCTGAAATCCTTTGCCTTGAACTTATCACCTTTTAAGAAGCTGTTCTTTGGCATTGCTTTGATCTTGACCGGCTGTTCTTCCTTAAATGTATCTTCCTCGATCTTTAAGATCTGATCCATCGTATAGGTTGTCTTTAACTGGCTGTCTCCATAGAACATCTGGCTCATATCCTCAACATTGGATGTATTAAAGGATGATAAGTCGAGCGTCTTGATCGAATCCATTCCATAGAACATCTGGCTCATGTCCACGACAGATGCGGTATCGATGTTCTTAAAGTCGATCTTCGTAATCTCTGAACAATCCCTGAACATCTTTGCGGATACTGCGTTCATATAGATCACCTGTCCGGCTCTCTGACTGGAGATATAGTAATCTGTTCCGTCGTTCCATAAGACAACGCTGCCATCCTTATTCTGTGAGACATCCGTTGTACTTGTTCCTTCGGGTGCTGTTACCCAGGTAAAGGTAACCGTCTCCGCTTCTTTGATCTTCTCATTTAGTTTTTCTCCTTTTTCCAGGACATAAACGCCACTGCTTGGATCATTTTCATCGTTTCCAAACGGATCTTCCTTATCTGGTACCTTATCACTGTCTCCCATGTCATTGACATTTCCTGCCGTCGTATCCCAGTTAAGTTCGACTTCATGTTTTTCCTGATCCACGACATACCCTGCAGGAGCTTTGATCTCTTTTACATAATATTTTCCAAGATAAAAATTTCTGGTCTCAGTTCCATCATCTCCTGTTCTTGTAAAATAGATCTCATCGTCTTTTGTCGTTGTCTTCTGATCAATGAGAGTATCTTTCTTCCAGACAACGCTGCCATCATCTTTCTTGATATCCTCATCGGCATACAGACCATAGACTGCCCCTGTGACCTTGTCATTTTCATAGACAAAGCTCTGTGCTTCCTTGTCATAATCAGATAAGACTTCTCCTTTTTTACTCAGACTGATCTGTCCCGGAACCGGACTGTCCGTCTGCTCAAACTTGTATGTTCCATTTCCGGCATTATCGTATGTGATCTTGACACTCGTTGATTCCGCACTCAGTTCAAAGGCCTTTTCTTCTGCATCATCCATGTTGTATCCTGCAGGTGCTACCGTTTCTTTGATCGTATACTTTCCGTATGGAAGATAGCATGATGCTTTTCCATCCCCATCAGTTCCTGTTGTCAGTGTTGCTACCACGTCATGATCTTCATCATAAATCTCATAGACAGCGTCATTTAGCAGTTTCTTTGTCTCTTTGGAACGCTTGGTCAGTTCGATCTCGATCATCTTTTCATCATCATTATACGGTCCGAACGTTACCGTCTTGTGAACGTCTGATTTGATCAGAACGACATCTTCATCTTCCATCATCTCATGTTTCGGATCTCCATACGTCTGATGCAGGGTATAAACACCGATTGCCAGCGGAATGGATGTTGCTTCTCCTTTTTCGTTGGTTGTCAGTGTATCGACCACATCTCCGTGTGGATCGATGATCTGAAATCTCGCCCCGACCTCTGGCACATATTTGTTTTTATTGACTGACATCTGCTTTTTAATCGAAATCTTTGCTGACTTCGTGTAATCGTCTTTCAGACTGAATTCGTAAACTTTGATTCCATCTTCGTCTTCTGCTTTCATCTCGGAAGAATACTGTGGTGCTGCAAGATCATATCCTTCCTCACCTCTTGTCTGCAGAACGATAAATCCAGTATCTTTGGTAAAATCTTTTAATAACATGGCTGCGTTTCCGTCTGCATCTGTGACAAGTGTTCCAAGGATCGCTTTTTTATTACTCTTTTGTAGTTTTTCGATATAATCCAGTCGGTCCTGTGAAGTTGCAAGTGTCTGGTCCTTGAAATCCTTTACCAGTGATTCATCCAGCAGAACAAACTCCGCTCCCTGTTCCGGTTTGGATCTTCCATTTTTTACCATCGATTTTCTGATCCGGACTTTCCGGCCATTGTATGGATTATCCAGTTCAAACTTCTTAAATGTTTTATCACCGTCCTTGATCGTTACATCAAAGTCATCGGCAAGCTTATAATTATCTGTTCCTTTTGTCTGATGGACCGTATAAGTACCAGGATCTAATCTTCCTGACTGAGCAGATCCGTTCTCATCTGTGACAAGTGTTTCAACGACTTTCTTTGTTGCCTTATTGATGATCTGAAACTCTGCCTTATACTCTTCTTTCTTCGTGTATTGAGCCGTTTCTTTATCGGAGATCCTTGTGACCTTTGTCACCGCAATGGCCGCATATTGTTCTGGATCGTTCGATTCAATCTGATACGTTGCTTTCGATCCATCGATCGTTACCCATTTATCAGGTACCATCTCATATCCATCGGTTGTCTTTGTCTGATGGATCCGATAGGCTCCATATGGAAGCATTGATGTCTGTGCGATTCCTTTATCATCGGTCGTGATCGTCTCTTTCAAGTTGTTCTTTGAATCATAAACTTCAAAGACTGCCTGTGCTTCTGGAACATTTTTCCCGCCGAATGTCTTCAGGACTTTGATTGTTCCTTCGTACTCTTCCTCCGGCAGATACTGTGTTGTATTCTGGTCGATCGTGACATAAACATCCTGACTGGATGTCTTATACCCTAATGGAGCGTACTTTTCATGCAGACGGTAATATCCTGGATACAGATCTGTTATCTTTCCATAACCGTTCGCATCGGTCACAAGCTGTGTGACATAGGATCCTGCCGCATAAACAACACTCTTATTATCAGATCCTGTGATATCACGGGCTGCATACAGTTCATAGACTGCATCCTTAAGACTTGCTTCCACTCCATGGTCACCTTTCGGATTCTGTACCTTTCCCTGTTTGATAATCTCAAGATCCACTTTTCGGAATTCATTCGTGTAATTAAATGTAAAGGATCTGACTCCACCCTGTTCAATCTTACTCTGATCCGTCTGATCTGGAAGTAAATGTCCAAATGCAGATTTCGTTTCTCTTGTCATCCAGGTATGAACGGACGCACTCTTCATCGCTGCGATCTTATTCTGTGCATCCTTTACGGCTTCCTGCATTGCAACGGAATAAGCTTTTGCCTTGGAATCATACCACCCATTTTTGGTGGCTTCTTTTTTCTGTGCCTTGGAAAGATCATTCCAGTTTGTTACATATGTTTTATTTTTGGAAGATCCTTTACTGCTTAAGGTACGCTGCACTGTATACGAAGCTTCTCCGTTTTCGTCCGTCTGCACTGTCCCTTTCAGCGTTCCATCCATATAGATCTGAAAACTCGCTCTAGCAAGTCCTTCCCTTGTCTCTGCATCCTTTTTTCGGATTTTAATCTTAACATTATCCGGACTTTCCATCGTTTTTGTTGCATTTGTCTTTGCTTTTTTGATCGGTGGCGGTGTATGACGGAATCCAAACAAGACCTGATGCGAATCTAATTTCTTCTTTTTCACACATTTCTTGACCGTGTAATAATAGATTGTTCCCTCCGGATCCTGATCACTGATCGTTTCACAGAACTTCTTTGCATCGTTCTGTGAATATCCTTTCTGGACATTCTTTCCAGCTTGATACACGGTATTCTGTTTGTTTGCTCCATGTCCGCAAGCCCAGATATATGCCTGTGTCAGTGCCAGTGCCTTTGTATTCTTGTTACTCTTCATAAAATACCACTGCAGAGCCTTTGCGATCCCTTTTTTCTCATAAGTCGCTGCATTGACTGTTTTGTACTTTAAGGTATCGCCAGAACACATTGTCTTTCCTGAATTTAAGCAGAACACTCTGTGTCCGCCTGCCGTCATTGCCCATAAGCCTTCGGATGCAGCACGTCCGATCGCAGGAATCTTATTACGGCTCATTGCCTGACTCATCGCAAGTGTCGTCTCTCCTGTGTCTGCTTGAACTTTCTTTGTCTTTAAGAAAAGACTTCCTCCTGAATTACTGAAATAAGTTGTCATTACAATCAGGAGGGCAAGCATACTAACACCGATCTTTCTTAAGATCATCTCTATGTATTTCTTCATCTCTTCCTCCTTTATTTATAACGGTCCGTAAAATATCCTGGTTGATTGTTCTTATCGATACGTCCATACTCGGAATCAATATGATCCCGGCTGAATCCTGTTTTATTTCCACCTTCAATCTCGACATCCCCCTGGAACATCGCATCATCACGGATCAGGTTGTGCAGATCGAACGATCCGTCAATCTTCTTCCAGATGGCATACAGTTCATAGGTCTGTCCTGCATCACAGAGTGTATTGACCGTCTGTCCGTCCGTATATTTCGGTTTGATGGCATCTGGATCTTCACTCCATCCGATAAAGGTATAGCCTGCACGCTGAAAGGTATTAGATGGAAGCCGATCATCTTTTCCATATGCAAGATTTTCTAATTTTTTACTTCCAGAAGCCCCATTTCCGTCGAAACTGACTTCATAGGTACTCTTTTCCCAGACTGCATACAACTGCAGTTTATCGGCTCTCTTCCATGTAATTGTCTGACCTGGTGAATAAGTGGCTGTCGTTGCATTTCGATCTTCACTCCATCCAACAAAAGCATAGCCTTTTTTTGTGTAACCATTGTCTGCAAAGGTGAAGTTCTGATCATATGTTGCTGTACCATCACCTGTCCATCCGGAATCTTCTCTGTTTCCATCATAGCTGACAGTATAAGTATTTGCTGTCCATTGTGCAGTCTCCGTATAATTATTACAGACTAACCATCCAGTGTTTGATAGCCAACCTGTATCTTTATCCAACCATCCATCAAGTGTATATCCTTTTCTTGACACAGTTGGGAATGAGAAATTATCTCCATCTGTAAAATTCCAGGTTACATCTGCACCGGTTCCTCCATTTCCATTGTAATAAATGCTTCGACTTGGTTTTTCCAGATTCAGATTGATCGAACACCAGTCATAGGTTTTCCATCCATCTCTGTCAGACGAAGCCACGCCAACTAAACCAGTACTGACATGAATATTTACTGATTTCCAATGTTCTTGAGTATCATGATAGGAATTGTCCCAAAATCCATCATTTCCTCCGCAATAAAACGTTATATCCTTGCTTGGATCTGAAAATGTTGGTTTATCCACCGTTACCCATTCCCAAGAACGATGCTGTTCATGGGCTGGTAACAGATACCAGACTTTGATCGTTAAAAGCGTATAGTTGTTATTACTGTTCTTCTCTGAATATATCGTCTGTTTATTCACTGTAAGCTTATAATCTCCACCTCCACCGGAATACGTCGTTACCGTATATGGATGTTTGGAATTATTAAATGTCCCACCGCTGACATTTTTATTTTTTTCATAATCATCACTATGAATATACATTGTCAAGCTGTCACTTTTTCCATTTGGTCCAGTCATATTTACCGTTAAATGCCCATCTACAAAATGTTTATTTCCACCAGTATTATATGTTTCATATGCATGTGCATTTTTCATCTGGTGCCATGTTAAAACAGAAACAAATGTCGTTACTACTAATGCAGCAACGATCTTCCATCTCATATTTTTCTTTTCTTTTTTCATCATCTTCCTCCTTTCTCTTCATTTTTGATCTATCTTCATCTTCCTTGTTTTCTTCTTCGTAACCATACCCCTCCTGTCAGTATCAGCAGGAATATTCCTGCATATCTTATCCATTTTTCTTCCTCTATCGTTTTTCTGGAAGAATCACTTAGCTGTATCCTTTCCTGTTTCTTTATCTTTTGTCCATGATCCCTCTCACAGTAAACTAGATAACGATACTTTCCATGCCCCCGGTATGGATGACATGTTAAAAGTGTTATCATGTCTTTCCCTTTTTGGATTAGGATCTTATCCGTATCATATGGATCGATCACTTTGATCTTTGTCACTTTGTATCTTAATCTCTCCCATGGATTCCGAATGATCACCAGATCACCTGTTTTCAATTCTTCGATATCCCGAAAATACGGAAACCCCTGATACCCACGATGGGCTGCAATCACACAGTTACTATCCCTCTTACCTAAAGGAAGCGAAGTCTGTCCCATGATCGCTGCTCCTTTTCTCATATTTTCCATCGTGGCACCAAGATATAGTGGAAGTTTCTGTTTCATCTTTGGGATCTTTATATATCCAAAGGTCCTATCTTCATTTCTTAAAATGATCGGTGCCTGCTTATAACTCCAGACATCCTTTAAATCTTTCTGTCCGTTTTTCGATATTCGATCGTTATATCTGGCAGATTTCTGATACAGCAGATCATTCTTTTTCTCTCTGTTCCTGTTTTCTTCTAATTTCTGTACAACCTGATCGGATTCTTTTTTTTGGATAAAAGAAATGATCTCCGGATAGAGCAGTAAACTAATACTCAGGAAAAGAAACAGCCATCCAGTGATCGTGATCAGTTTATGTTTCATTTCTTTTTCCTTCCTTTGATCCTTCCATACATCTTTCTTGATCCAACCAGTGAAAATACGATCAATAATCCGATCAGGATCGCCTGTTTGTAAACTTCCATCCATTGGGAATGATGCGGTCTTTCTTTCGTCTGTTCTTCTTTTTCGTGATATCTCGTTCGTTTTCCTCTCACAAGTAAACGATGATCGTTCACCCCATATGGTGTGCATGTAAGAAGTGTCACATGATCCTCTCCATCAATGATCTGTAAATTTCTCGTATCATCTGGTTTTACAACTGTGATCCGATCGACACGGTAAGCAAGTTTTTTATCTAGTACATGAATAAAAAAAAGATCACCTTTTTTCATCTCGGTAAGATCGGTAAAAAGTTTTGCAGAACTAAGTCCCGTATGTCCGGTCAGCACTGCATGGGTGCTTTCCCCTCCGATTGGAAAGGAAGATGCGGCCAGATGCCCGATCCCCCGTTCCAATACTTCTGCACTTGTTCCATGATAAATCGGAAGATCAACGGAGATACAAGGGATCTTTACATATCCCATGATTTCTGAACGATCTACATTTAAAATGTTATTATAAAAAACTGTTTCCCCATTTATTTTCTTTGTCTTGAACGGGTCTGTCAGCTGTATGGATGATCTCAACAGATTTTCGTTATATCCTCTTGCCTCATCCAATACTTTTTCTTTAATCTTCTGATCCATCATGTCCGTCTTTTCCTGATAGCTTTCCACCGTTGATCCGGCACTTTTCTCAAACAGATAGTTACTTAAAAACGGATAGGCTAACAATAAAAAACCTGCAATAACGATCAGAATCGGAATGACCTTTTGTTTCATTTCTATGCTGCTTTTTTATTTTTACGAAAGATCATCACTCCGCATCCTGCCACAACGACTCCCACAATGATCAGAAGATAACTTCCTGCTCCACCTGTCATTGGCAGCAAAAACTGCTTCTGGTTTGTTACTTCCATGTTGATGTAGGCATTATCAGATTCTCCCTGTTTTGTCATGGTTGCCTTGGTATCATCCACTGTTGCACTTGCAGCAATCGTCTGGACGGTCACGTTGTTATTTAATGCAGTTCCATTTGCTACACCATCATTTGCTGTGGAATCTGTATCGGCTTTACTCTGGATTCCTGTGATATTGGCGATCGTAGGTGTGATGTTTGCTTTTGTTTCTGTAACCTTTACCGTAATATCTTTCTTTAACAGAGAATATCCTGCATCGGAATGTGTTTCTGTGAATGCATACTCATCTGCTTCAATTCCGTTGATTACAAGTTTTCCTGCGGAAGATGGAGAAAACTGTGTCGCATCTGCTTCTGTTGCGGATTTTCCTGTTACTTGGTAAACGCCATTGCTTCCTGTTGCTACCAGATAATAATTATCTGTTTTGTTCTTTACAACGAATCTTACTTTTGTCGCATCACCTTCATCGTCAGAGAATTTCTTTGTCAGATCATATCCGTAAGAATATACGATACATTTATCTTTTAAGATGTCATAGTAATTTGTGCTTGTTCTCTTCCATGTCAGAGATACATCATTTGGATTTCCCTTATCTCCCAACACTACAGAATCATTCGTATTGACTTTTGCTGTGTAATATACAACGATATATTTGTCGGAATATTTCTTATTTAGTTCATTTAATCCTGCCTTTGTCATTTCGATCTTCATTGTAGGATCATCTCCGGATTTACCGTATGTGGCTGTAAATTTCGGATCTGTGTCGGAACTCTTCCATACGGCTAATGCTCCGCTCTTATTGACGTTGTTCACATTTGTGCTGTCCGCTGCATCCTTGTTTTCATAGATCGCGATCACGGCATCTTTCCCGTATGTCATCCCTTTTTCCATCGTATCGTTAAATGTGTAAGTTGACAGATATGTGGTGGATGATGTGATATGTGGCAGTTTTGAGATAAACTGATAATCCAGTGTTTCTGCTTTTGATACAGTGACAGTGCTCTGGTATCTGTATTCATTTCTTGCAGAAGTGAAATCTGCCAGTCTGTCTGCATTTGCTGTTGTCACGTTATCCTGATCCGGATTATTTCTGACTCTCTTATCCAGTGTTGGATTCCCTGTTTCATTCTTTGGATAGCAGATCACATCGTAGAACCAATCATCCCCGTTAGAATCTGTGGATGGTAACTGTACAAACCACGGATTTGTTGTATAGGTTACATTTTCTGGAGCCTTTGTCTCAACGATCAGATAAAGACCAAGAGGCAGTTTGTCTTTGCTTGTTACACCATTGGCATTTGTTTCATCCATGGCTGTTCCGTTCTGTCCCATGTAAGCTTCTAATTTATCTTTGGTCGCTGTATTGTCTTCCAATGCCTGAGCAAGCTTGTCATTAATAATCTGGCTTGTGAAGTATGTCTTGCTTCCTTCTGTCTTTGCTGCATCAGAGGGTACCAGACCTAGGATCTGCTGTAAAGCAGTTGGAAGTTCGTAAATCATCTGGATTTTTCCATTCTCACTTTGCTGTTCAACATCCCCAACACGCAGGTAGCTGAATTCTACCCCTTTGATGGCATATTTTTCTAACGCTGCTTCTGCGGCAGTGTCCTGTTTTCCTGTGGATGTGAAGTTATCTAAATTTACCCCTCCCTGTTTTGCTGCTGTCATGTCGTATTTGTGGATCGTGATGGATCCTGTTTTACTTGTATCAATCACATCTGATGATGATGCCTTAACATTAACGATCGGTGCAAATATCATTACTGCAGTTAAAGCAGCAACGGTTGCTTTTTTGATCATATTTTTAATTCTCATATGTATTTCCTTTCCAGGGAATTTTTACCCCTTACTATTTTTTCTTTAACTTTTTCTCTACCTCATAATAATCTGGTGAATCTCTAATTTTCATGACATTTTCGGTCCTTTAACAGTTTTATAATTGAAAAAACATTAAACAGATACTTTATTCTACAGTTACCTGTTCAATGTTTTTCATAACAATAGTTTTTGTACCATCTGGTGCTCCAAACCGTCTTCTGGATATTTTTTATTGATTATCTTAATTGTACTTGAAAGAATCTGATATTTTCTTTTAGCTTCCGTCTGTGCAATCGATCTTAAAAATCTTTCTGTAAGGTAATAAATTTTATCGCCATTCAACATTTCATATTTCTTTTCTTTTAACATTACTTTCTGTAATGACAGATTAAATATGATACCTTCAGAAATTCTTTTCCCTAATGGTAAAATCTTTTTATGTCTTATGTTACTTATAATCTCTTCATTATCGTATTTCATAAGTTCATGCATAAAACTATTTTGATAATTCAGTTTGATCAATGCATAATAGATTTCCTGGTTCGTTTGAAAGCTCAAGTATAGTAAATCTGCGGATGGAATTTCAACGCTGTCGCACATAATATCAAACAAGCGATCTGCAAGATATGCACTTGTTTGGATAAAGGATTTATCATCTTTCTCATTCATTTGTTCGAGTTTCTGAAAAACTGGTTCTTTTGTGTTCCAGTCTGCAGCTTTCAATTCGTCACTATTGAGTAAATAACATACTTGTTTTCTAACCAGCTCTATGACATCTGGCTGCATCATAAATAAATCTTGTGCAGGAGCAAATTTACCAAGTTCAACATTGAGTAGATGAATAACTGCTTTTCGGAATATAATATCGTCTGATAAAATAATCATAGCTGGTCTCCTTTTTCATTAATTATCCATTGTAATTTCTATATCCTCTTCTACCATTATTTCATTATCACTTGCCATATAAGTTTCCTGTTCATAGGTAGCTTCATCTGACCAAAAATTTTCTTCTGACTCCCATGTATTTTCTTCTTTATATTCCGTTGATTCATCTAACCCATTTTCTTTCAACTGATTCTGAATTTCTTCATAAGAATACTTTTCAACATCAATTGATATTCTTTTATTTACAAAGCCATGGTCACCAATATCATATGAATTAATGGCTTCATCCCTTCCATACGCTTTGTAATCAAAATAACCTTCCATACCAGCAGCTTTAATCTCTGGAGCCAAACTGTTATTTTCAAACAATGCATATCCAAGTTTTTCTTCTGGGTCTTTTACATTTTCATCAATCCAGTCTGGAAATCGTTCATATGGCACTTCATCGGCCTGCAGGCATACATTGGAGATTTCTAACGGAGAAGTAATATCCCTTGCATCACAATAATCCATCACTTTCTCATAATCCTGTTCTGGCAACTGCTTTAATTGAGCTACAGCTTGATTTAATTCATATATATCTTCATATTCACTGATTTCAAAATCTGCCTGATAATCAAAAATCGCCATGTCTGGATGATTTTCTGTAAGATGCAACTGCTCTGTTAGGATTCTTTGTAATTCCTGTTCCTCAATCCCCAAAGTAAGCCAACGTCCTTGATCCAATCCCATGTTATAACTTCTAAGATTTTGAGCGTAAACTTTAACATCCTTCATCTATATACCTCCTAAATTTCTAAATCTAATTCCATCTCTGATTCATTGATTACAATATCTGGATGTTCATACTCTGCTTCTTTTGACAAACTTTCCTGATTTGCTTCCCAGAGATTTTCCTGCTTATAATTTCCATCCAACGCTTCAGATACTTGATGGATCAACTCTGATGTATCATAGTTTTTTGTTGGCATTCCATGTTTAATTTTATCTTGCAATTCTTCCACACTGCTAAAACCAAGCATTTCTGCTTCTGCTATTACTTCCTCTGGAAATACATTTTGTTTTTCTTTCTCCTGCATATCTGCTTCTTGTTGCTCAGGCAGAAATTCTTTGATGTTTTCTAAAAATTTTTCTTTTACCAATCGGTGGCCTTCCACATCATCCGGATGCCTTAATTCACTTTTTTCGAGATATTTAACTCCCGCTTCAATGCTACCTGCTTTTACAGCTCGTTTTATCGCAACCCTTAATTTTGCATTTCCTGAATTACTTAGTTCCTCACTCTGTATCTCTGAAATTTGCTTCTGATGCATATCATGTTGCTGCTCTGCCTGAAATTCCTGATAATTTTCTATCAGATAATCCGAAATTTCTGATGCATTATGGACGGCTCGGAATAATTCGTTTGGATCATTTTCCAAAACTGAAATCCATGAATGAAGATATGCCGCATGATCATTGATTGCTTCATCTGATAATTTAATTCCTAAGTCCATCTGTAAAAAAGCACTGCCAAATTCTGCATTTAATTCCTCTTTTGCATATTCTGGTGTCCCAAATTTATTGTTTAATTGTCGATTTAACCTGTCCGGATGCCCTGTTGAATGAGACATCTCATGCAATGTAACTGCTAAAAACGCTTCCTGACTCTTAAAATGATCTCTTGGCGGAAGCATGATTTTATCTTCTGTCGGAGAATAATATGCCCTTGGCTGCATTGCCTCAACAATCTCACACTGACTGGAAGCGATCACTTCTTCTGCAACCTGCAGCATTTCATTTTTCTCCATCGGAATCACTTTTGGTATCGGTCCGATTCCGTCGATCTGTTCTGCATTGAAAACCCTGAAAAAATTTACATATGGATTTCTTAGCTTAATCATCTTTTTTTCAAGCTCGCCATTTTCATTTTCTTCTTCAATGACCTTTGACCATATCCATTTTTCAAGCAGCACCGACTTTGCACCTTTTTTTATTCGATACCCTTGTTTATTTGCCTGTTTTAACGTCATCCATCGAGGATCTTCATGCTTTTGCTCTACCGATGCCATCAAAAGTCTTAACAGATTCACTCCCTGATACCTTGCACCACTGATCGGATTATGCGGTAATCCATACAAACCAACGCTGTTCCACATTTCACGAACTGGATGTACTCCATCCTGCATCTTGTGAATCAATGTATCCACCAGCTCTTTCCTTGATTCAGAAACAATCTGTGAAGCAGTCTTTTTTGCCTTTGACTTTGCCATGTCTGTTCCCTCCCAACTAAAAAAGGGCTTCGATTTTCATCTTGTCCCTTTTGTTTTACTTGTTTGATTTTTTGAATTCATTTAGTGACTGTTCTGTGATTCCAAATCCAGATAACTGGCTAATATCTTTGATTTCTTCACCTGTCAATTCATCTTCATCGACCCAGTCAAGTCCATCTACTTCTTCCGGACCTGCAATCATTTTCTGAATCCATGTAATATCCTGAACTTTCAAATCCTGGTTATGATTTCTCATTTGCTCACCTCCCTGTAAATACTATAGATATCTAGAGTGTATATAATATTGTTTTTTCCAATGATATATTTTATTTAAATTACTATTGTCTTCTTAGGGTGACATTCATTTCTACCTAAATAAGAACGTGCCGATCAAGTTCCTGAATCTGTTGTAATTTTCGTAAAATTTGATTGTCACAATACTTCTTTTTTAGCACCTTCCAGGTATTTATCATCTCAACTTCCACCATAAAATGCTCAATTCTAATTTGTGTCATATTGTATACATGTCGGATAACTCTGTAACATCTTTTCACAAACTGGCCAAGATTAAATTTCTCCAAACATATCCTGACAAACATCACGCATTCTCCATGAATGATCTTTTGTGAAATATGAAGTAGTTTCCTGTATATCAGTGTTTTCAATGCTCTGCGAGTCTTATAAAATGGAATTCTTAATGTTGCAGCTAATCTTTCGATTGAAAAATATGTAAAAGCTTCTTTATCTGCACGCATAATCAAATATCCGAGTAATAATTTCTCATATTTGTTCATTTTCATGCTTCGATACAAGATCTGAAGGCAGAGATACTTGTATTCAATAGAGACTATAACTTCCTCTTTTTTTAAGAATTCCTGAAATACTTCCTCTTCCTGAATCCACTGTTTTATATCATTATCATTGAAAAAAACCTCTCTTTGCTCCTCTGGAGTTAAATAATATCGATTTGTAAATTGTTTTCCCATTGCTTTCTGCTCTGCTTTTACAATATATCCTTTTTCTGCTAAGGCATTGGTCTGTCTCTGAATGGTACGTTCACAAAATCCGATTTCTTTTTCCATCGTAGTTACAGCCGGATAGCAATACCCTTTTTTGTCCATACGGCTTAATAAATTTAAAAATACACTCTTGCCTGCCGTTGTAATCTGTGGATCAGCCATGACTTTTTTAAAACTTGTGAACATCTCCATACTATTTTTCTCCTAAAATCTTATTTAATCTTTTCTCCTGTATCCGGCTCAGTATTCTCTGCCGGCTGCATCTCCCAGTCTGATGTATCCTTGGGTGCTTCTGTCATCTGCTCTTCTTCTGTCGTTTCTTCTGTCTGTTTTTTTTCTGTACTAACTTCTGTTGTTGTAACTGCAGATCGTTTTGTTTGTTTCTTTTGCGGTCGATTTACGATCACTGCTATTATGATCAACACAACCATTACTATCACAGCAACAACAAGTGATACTATTTTCCCTTGTCTCTGATTCATTCTCTCACTTCTTTCTGATTTTCAACTGCATAAATATAAGTCCTGTAATCGTTTTTTTCATAACTACAAGTAACAAACGTATACAATCGTTTCCTGATACTCTGATCTGGTAAATAACTAATAGATTGAATTCTTGATAGATAATTTTCTCTATCCTTTTTATTTTTGAATTCAATCGGTAATTTTTCTGGTTTGTTTGCACGTGCAGCAATCACTTTTAATGTCCTGGTCTCTTTTGGAAGATATAAAATAATATTTTGATGCTTCTTCCAGAACGATCGATTTTTATATTTTACAAATGTTGCAAACATCGATCCATCTCTCATATGATGCCCATAGATAACATTATTATCTGACATGAAATCTTTTTTACATTTATAATCTAAAAAAATACAACCCGATGGATTGTACTTCTTATGGAATGTCCTATGCAAATATGTACTATTATCTTTTCCCTGAACGATCGGATAACTAACTTTTGTTCCTGGTACTTTAATCCAGGCAACAATGTCTTTATTCATTCTTTTAAGTTTCTTCCAATTGATAGATTTTTCTGTTTGTACTGCTTTTTGCAACGTATTATATTCTTTCTGTGCTTTTTTATATTTCCATTGATTAATCAAAATCTTACCTGCAAAAAAAGCGATTGCTGTAAAACATAGAAACAATAATATATCGCATATCCATCGTTTTATTTTGATATTATCCAAAATGGACCTCCTGCTCCTGCATCAGAATTTGATTCATTCACTATCAGATCTAAACTCCAAGTCTGTTTTGTTCTGTTTCTTGAACCACAGTCAGCCACCGTTATTTTTCCATCTTTGATTCCTGTTAATACGATAAAATGACCATTATCTGTGAAATGCCCTGGTGCCATAAGTGCTACCACAAGTTTTCCAGTCTTTAAAGCTTTTATAATCTGAGATTTATCTTCTCCAATAGCCTTGCATTTTACATTATAATGTTTCGCTAATCCAGGGATTACACTATGAAGACTTCCTGAACCTTTTATATAATATCCATTTTTTCCAGCCCATTCACATGTCTGGCGAGGCGTTACTTTTTTCCCTGTTAATGTTGAAATACAGATTGCCATGCTAGTCGGTCCACAACCACTACTTCCTATTGTTGATGTGCTATACGGAAGACTTTCCCATGCGGCATCTCCCTGATTATAATAAACAACCTTCAATCCACTGTTTCCCTCAAGAAGCAAAATTTCAGCTGAAGAATCTCCTGTTGCTATAGAATAGTATTTCATTACTTTTTCTGCATGATTGGGAGTCCCTTTTGCACCTGCAGGCATCATTGTATCACTGTATTCTTTACTAAGTGCCAAAGTATATTTCCCACCATGTTTTTTTATCCATGATATCCACCGATCCATGCCATAATTATACCCTTGGATTGCAACTTTAATATGATCAATATCATAAGGACTTTCAACATCTGCTTTTTTTAATGCATCTCTTAATTCTTGAACCCCTGCATTAATAGAACATTCTCCATGTCCTGTTGGAATTCCATTAGGACTATGACTATGTCCACCATTATTATTCTTTGTTTTTAAACAGTACAGTCCATATGCTCCTTCTGCCGCCTGCATTGGATCTGGTTCACTTCCCGAAGATTCTGCCTGCATCAAAGCTAAAGCAAGATCTACATAGTCTGGTATCTTGTATTTTGTACAATATTGACTAACCATAGGTCTCCATTTTTCCACCTGATCTGATAATGGAGAAGCTGCTGTTCCAGCTGTTGTTCCCATATCAGAAGCTGCCAACATAGCTACAATAAAAAACAAAATAGGTATTAAAATAATGATCAATAATTTTTTTCTGTTTTCTTCATCCGCAAGGATACGCATTGCGAAATAAGCTTCATTCATTTATCGACCACCTGCTTTTCCAAAATATGCCCATTTATAATCCGGAATTTCAAAATTAACATGCAATCTCTTTGATCCAATCATAAACAATGCATGTCCTCTTCGTTTACTTTCCAGAAGCTCCCTTTCTGCTTCTGTCAGATTGTATAACTTATCAGTTTCTTCTAAGTTTTGTCCATCGGTTCCAAATAAAATCTTATAACATGGCGTATCAAGCAATGCCTGTCCATACATTTTAATTTTTGGATCCAAGAAATCTACAACACTATGGCTAATAATAAATAATCCAGCTTCATATTTTCTATCTCGCTTGGCCACATTTCGTAAGAACACTAAAGATTGTGGAACTTCTGGATCAATCATCAGGTAAGCTTCATCGCAGATTAATGCAACTTTCTCTGTTCGATCACTACTCATAATATTCCATGACCATGTCTCCAATAAGAAATATTGGGCTCTTTTCACATTGTTCGATGTAGACTGAAGAGAATATGTATCCAAAACTGTAATCTGTTTATCTGTTTGTAATGTTGTCGGTCCATTCCATAATGCACTGTCCGCACCATTTGCTGCATCTTCTAAAAATAATGCTAGATCTTCATATATATTTTCTGTTTCAATTTTTCCTTCTTCTTTTGATACACTAGCCTTTTCCAACAATTTATTATATATATCTGATAAAATCGGAAAATCTTCAGGTTTTAACTTCTTCGCATCTGTGTTCCAATCAATATCAAAATCTTTGTATAATTCAATCAATGTCTTTTTTAAGACTGCTTTATGTTTATCCGTCAAAGATGGAATATATAAAGAAAAGAAAATCTCTAAATGTTTAATGTAAAGAGCTAAGTCTCCAAGACCATTTCCCTCATCCTTATCATAGTAATCTGTAAGTCCTGGTTCTGTTTCATCTGGTTCATCATTTTTTGGAATTGGCATAATGTGTAATGGATTTACACGTGCTTTTGGTGAGCCCCCTGCATCTAACCAATTGCCATTTAGATTTTTACAAAAATCTTTATATTCACTTTCCGGATCAATAAATATCAGTTTTGTTCCTAGCATAAACTCTGACAAAGTAATATGCTTTACTGCCGCACTTTTACCACTTCCAGGGACCCCCATAATAACAAAGTTAGAATTTGTTCGATCATTTTCACGCAGCCAAAAGTCTAGCACAACTAGTCCTCCAGTTGCATCCTTTGCAACATAACAACCTGCATTATCATTCAGTCCTGAAGAACTAAACGGGAATCCACCGACAAAAGTTCGAAGCGGCATAACACGATTTGATACCTCATTTAATAATGGATTTTCAATATAAAATGGTGCAACATGCTGTAATGCATGTTTTTGCATCAATGTAAGTGGTCTAACTTTCAGATTGGTCATTGCACATGTTCCACGCATCTTCTGTTCTACTTTTTTTAAAGATTCTTTATCTATTGCCATTGGAATTAATGTTCCTGCCAATTCTCCAACAACTTCTCCATTTTCATCGATTTGCTGCAGCAATTTCATTCCATCTTTTGCACCTTTTTCTGCTCGTTGTTGCTTCAATCGATCTTTTGCTGTTCTTGCCTGTCCTGATAGCATTGTTATATTCTTGTTAATACTCTCCAGGATTTCCCCTTGGTTGGGCGTAAAAGTAAAGGAAACTGCTGTTGATGGAATATTTGTAATACGTGTTAACCATCCATAATTTGGAGCAGGTGGATATTTTATTACACCGTATCCTTTACAGTAGTTTTCTCCTAAGGTAAAATTATTGGATTCAAATTTCAATGCGATCGGCGAAATAATATTTAATAAAGAAGCATTTTCTTCCATTTTCTGTTTCTTAGCCATCATATCACTCCTTTTAATATTGGTATCGATGCATCTGTCATCTCATCTTCAATTGATACAACTGCCGGATTATTCACAAGGTTACATAAACGAACTATATCCTGATCCTTTATGATTTCTGTTTTAATTCCGACCGCCTCAAAATGCTCTGCAAATTCACTAATTCTTTTCTTTAGATCTCTTTCCACATCTTCTGCAGCTTTCATAGACAAGTAAAAAAAGAACTGTCTTTCTACAATTTCATCTCCAAATGTGAAATCAGATAAATTTTCCATTTCTTTTCTAAGTAACTCTCTTCGATATGGATCACTTGTCTCATTACGGAGATGAGCATACGATTCCAAAAGAGGCTGCATATCTACCGGACGTGATATCGCAAGAAAATGAAACGGTTCTTTTTCAACTGATAGTTCTGCCGTCAGCTGCTTCACTAACGTTTCTTTTTCTCTTTGGGATAGCAATCCTACGCTGACTGGTAGTATCTTAATATAACCAATTACATATCCATCTCTTGTATACAGATAATTATTCTGGATATTCAATACATTCGTAAATTCCTGGGCAGTTGTTTGTTCTGCTGTAAGTTTCTTCTTTTTTTCTTTTTTCTTCATGTACTGCTCCTTTATTTTCTCTTCTTTTTCATTGTTTCTTCCATTAATTTTGCTCTGTTAGCTTTCTTCGCAGCCAATTGATGATAGGCTTGTGAAAGTGGGCAAGTAGAATCTAAGAATAAAGGGGATTTATCAACATATTCTTTTCCGTTATAAATAACCCTTTCGAACCCCAGTGCAAATAATTCCTCGTTCGTAATTCGAACCTTTATTGTTTTGTTTGACATTTTTTCTGTTCTCCTTTATTTCTATTCTTTTTTCCTTAGTCATTTATTTATCCCCACATTTCATTCAACCTTATAATCAACATTGAATTCTTCCTTTGTATGATTTTTAGAATTCTCTGTTGTTGTTTTAGGCTGATGCGTTGTTACACGTTTTTTTTCTGTCGTTGTTCGTTTTTTTTGTGTCGTTTTTACTGTTTTTCGGACCTTTTTTACCGTTTTTTTCTTTTTTGCTGTTGTGTTCCGCTTTTTTGTCGTTCCAATTTTTTTTCTTGTAGATGTCGTAATATTTCTTCTATCTGTTGTTGCCTTCTGTGTTGAAGATTCTGTCATTTTTTCTGTTTTTCTTTCTGTCGTCACTTCTTCAGTTGCTGTCTGCGTTGTCCCCTGTGTTGTAACCTTTTCTTTCTGTATTTCTTTTGTTAAATGCTGCTTCTTTTTGCCTGCATTTATATTTTTCAATACAATAGAAAGTCCAAAAAAAACTAATACAATGCAAAAAAGCAGGATCATAATAAATCCTGCTTTTTTCATGTTAATTTTGAATTTTTTTGACTTCTTCTTTTTTTCTTGTTTTTTGATTTCTGAAACTATTTTACTATTTTGTTCAACTATACACTCTTCTTCAATATTAGTATTCTCTGTATCTAAAATTGTGTTTTGACTCCCAAGTAACTCTCTAAAATCCTCAGTATGATCATTTTCAAATGGATTATCAATACTAATGCGTATGTGCCTATTTTCATCATGCAGAATCAATTCTCCCTCATCTGATTCACACCATATTTGTATATCGCACTGTTCAAACATCTTTTCTATTGGATCTTCTTCACAAAAAGAACAGACTGTATACACCACACCTTCTTTTCCACTATTACATAGAAATGAAATATCATTCCACTTATATATGCCATTTTCTCCTATTAACCCATAGTTTGATGACAGTTTTGGAAGTATTGCTTTTTTTACATTTGTTGTTATTTCACAAAGACATAAATTTTTCTCTGCCTCTGAAAGTGTCTTCACAAAATTAATTGCTGCCAATACTGCTGTTTCTCTATCCTGCGATAAAAAACCTATCTGCATTTCCTGCTTTTGAACATCTATCTTTGGCTTTTCCGAGATTTTTAAGATTTTTCTTAATGATTCAAGAATATTTTCATTCTGATCAACAATTTCTATTCCTTGCAAATCTAGAAGTTCACTTTTATCTCGAACAATCAAAATAATCTTTATCTCCGGAAAGCTATTTTGAAATTCTATCAGATCTTTTGAATTTTCCAATGCTACCTGCTCAATTACAATTGCTTGTGGCTTCATTGTATCGATGCTGATATATTCTCTTTTGATAAAATCTGTCAGCCTACAATTCCATACAATATAATTCCGATGAAGGACATTCAGTTCTGATCCAAGATATTCTAATTCCTGTGTGATTAAAAAAAGAATCATTCTTCTACCTTCCATTCATCTTTATATTTATATAAATATACTTGTTGCTCTTTAAGGTATGCAATAAACAATAAAACAAATGCTCTCATCGAAATATTGCCCTCCAGTCTTGTATTAAACCCTATACATGCTGTAATTCCAATCATGATCGTTAACACTACGATTGATAGATCCCGAGATATTCCATACAAGATAATTGAAAAAACAATTACAAATGCTGACATAAGGATTGTGAGATATAATTCTTTTTTCCCAAATCCAGGAAAATATTCATGCTGAGCCGTCACATACGTTGGTATGTATAAATCCTCTTTTTCTCTTTCTTCCATTAATTTTTCCTCACTTTCTACTGATAATATTTTAAAATACTATCTTTCAAACTATAAATCAATATTGTTAAAATCATAAATAAGATAACGTTTCTACCTCTTCGAAAGTTAGTTTCTTTTGAATCAGGATCATTAATCGTACTAAAAATCAAAGTTATAATTCGAAAAATTCCTCCTGCGTTAACTAAAATCATAAAAGCTTTAATTAAATCTGTAATTGTATTCATTTTTTCTCCTAATGTGCAAATATTCGTCTAATATTTGAAGCAACTTGTAATTTTCCTGCAAATCCACTACCTTGATTCGCAAACAGATAATCCTGAATTAACTTCGGTCCTTTTAATGCCAATGATCCAAATGCTACGGACCAGATTACATGCCCGGTTAATAATAAAGCCATAGCTAATCGAAGCAAAATAATCTGCAATGTACAAGTAAATCCCATCTGCAGAAACTTTTTTCCAGCAATCTTAAAAGATCCACCGTCACTATCCATAAGTCCTACACTTAAAAGTGGAATAGCAAATTTTAAAACCATTAATTCGGCACCATTCTTGATTATCTGTATATATATCAAAAAGATTATAATTAAAAATATGATAAGCAATAGAACTGTCGTTATTCCATTTCCAAATAATGTCAACAAAAATTGATCTTTAATTGCTTCTATTTCTCCCTTACTTCCAATCGCCGTTAATATTGCTTTTGTAAAGGTTTCGAAAATATTGACAAGTGGTGTATATAATCCTAAAAATGTAACTGAAATTGCAACCGCCTGACAAAAGCCTATTAAAATATGAATTGGATCATGATCTGGATCTCCATCCGATTGCAATATATAAATTGAAAAACCCTTTTGGACAAATTTTAATATCAGTAATGCAATTGCATATTTTAATATCACTGCATTAACTTTGCTTAGGCTTAAACCCTTAATTAAATGCTTTGTACTGATGTAATTTTGGCAATTTAATGCTATATCCATTAGATCAACAAGGAATTTATTAATCAATTTAACAGCATCCTTCGCGAGATCTTCTAAAAAATCATTGAATAAGCTTTTTAACATTTAAGACCTCCTGATATTTTCTATTTATAGTAAGATAAAATTGTTGGTACTAGTGCAACAACTGAAACAACCAGAACCATACAGACAAGGATTATACCTATTCTTTTTTTATACATTTTGGTATCCACATCATCTGACATTTTCATGCGGATTAGATTATAGATAATCATTACAATTCCAATCACAGAAGACAATCCAATCAATGGTGTCTTCATATCATTAAACATGCTTTTAGTTCCAGTAAATAATTTAGAACTTCCAATACCACCTGCATATACATGATTTTGTGCCATCAAAAAACAGGTAATCATATTCATCATAATTACCGTAATTTTTCCTCTAAGTTTCATTAATTTGTTCTTCATTTTGTTTCTCCTTGTTATTTTTTTGCAGCCTTGGCCGCTTTTTCTTTTTGTTGCTTTAATATTTGTGCATCAATGTGTCTTTTCCACACATTCCAAATTCCCCATAATTCCATTTTTGAATTATGGGGACGTTCATTTTTCTTATGCTCTTCTGCTTTTTTTTGTCTCAACCGATTATTATGCTCTTCATCACCCATACCTAAAAATTCATTCATCGCATATTGTGACAAATCTGGGGCATACATAATCGCTGGATCAGAATCTGACATAACTAAAGAATATGGCCTTTGCAGCTTGCCGACCTCATCCGGATACAGTAATGGCCGTCCCATTAAATTAGAACTTTCCCCATCACTTCCACCATTTCTAAATGTACCTGACGGAGTATTATTGCTTTTTGAATAAGAACGTGTTGTATAGTTTCCTAAATCTTCAGATATTTTCTTCTTTGTAGTCGGATTTGGACTTCGAAGATATATCTTTATATCAGCATTATCCTGAATAATCTGTGAAACTTTTTCTCCATACACATCGTCCAACTGAGCATATGACTGGATAAACATAAAATGTCTGATTCCTTTTCCAGTACCAAATGAAGTCTGTTGCCTCATATTTGTTATCTTCGTGAAATTTCCAAGCTCATCATCAACAAAATTCCATCGTACAGGAACCCGTCCTCCATATTTTTCGTCTGCTGCATAATCAATCAAATCCGATAATTGACGCAAAACCAAACTGGCCAATGGAAAATATGTTTTATCTCTTGCTGGCAAGCATAGATAAATAATGATTTTTTTTCCTTCATCTATCATTTTTCCAATATCAAAATCGCTCTTATTTGACATTTGATTAATCGCTGGAATTGTTAACAATTTCAATGTCATAATTGCTGAAACATAAAAAGAAGACCTTGTTCGCATTGCTGCAACTTTCGTTGCTGCTAACAAGATCTTCGCTGGGTGTTCCTCTGGAAGTGAGTCAATATAAAATTGTAACGGCAATGCTCCTCGATAATCAGAACACATTTCTGTGATAAAGTAAAATACATTTGTCAGATTCTGATATTCTGGATGATCTTGATTATCATAACAAACAGCCATAATTGAAGCCGCCAATGTTGCTGCTTCACCACTGTTCCAAAGTTTTTCTCCATTTTCTGGTGGTTCACCAACTAACTGACTGACCAAACTCCAAGTTTCTTCAATTGCTCTTGATATATCATTTCTGCAAAGAGCCTGTATCACTGGTTCCAAAAAATTTTTTCGATCCGATTGATATGGATGAATAAAATCAATACATATTGTTTCATATCCATATCTTTTAGCTGCATCTTCTGTATAGTCTCTCAATTCACCTTTCAAATCTACTGCAAAAATATTTTCTCCTGCCAGAATAAGATCAACAATCGTTTCGATTACAATATTTCTTGTTTTTCCTGATCTTGTTGCACCTATGATAAGTGCATGTAAATCCTTGGTAATATGATATATCTTCTCTTTTGTTCTTCCAAAAAAATCTGATCTTTTAAGATCTTCTTTTCCTAGTACCAATCCACCTGCTGAAAAATGTTCTTTTCCATCCATTAATTTTTTTGAATCAATTACATCTGAATCAAATACCTGATCAAATTTCTCATTTGGCAACCATTTTGCTGTACCATGTTGTCCCTGTCCCACAGGCACTGGTGTATGAATTTCAGGTGTAATCTCTATCATATCAACCTTAAAAGATGATTTGCCACCAACTAATAATGTTATAATTCCCAATAATAAAATAACAAAAAAGAAGATCGTAAACATTCTTATCTGTTCATTATTTGAAATATATTGCTTCATAGCAACTGGATCAGTCACAAATTTTATCTGCTCTGGATTTTTTAATGTACTATCTAAAAAAATTGCTGTAAATGCACTTGCATAAAGTATTACAAAAGATAATCCTATAATTCCAACAATCCTGACTGCACGTCTTTTAAAGAACATCACAATCGGATTGCTTTCTTTTTTTACCACTTAAACACCTTCTCTCTATCTTTCCCAATCCATTCCATGTCCTTTCGCCTGTTCTCTCTTCCACTCATCAATCGATCTTACAGAGTGTTCATGTAAGTTCGTCTGATGTGGATATGCATTATCCTCAGCCCCTTCTATTATTGAAAATAATAAAAACAGCTTATCTAATTTCTGTAGTTCTACAACATTTTTAGCATCATATTTTCCTGAACGAATTCTATTAAGTCTTTCTTCATTCCTTTTAAATTTTTCTTCTAATCCCTCTTTCGTATATTCTTCATTTGGATAAAATGATCGATTACGCACTGGTTTATGTCCATCTTTCCAAAAAGTTATATATTTGTGATCATCATTCCATTGAACATGATAATCATTCTGTTCCATCAACTGAATAAATTCTTCTTTTGATGTGGCAGTATTAGCTACATCTCTTACAATAAAAAATGTTTCTGTTCGATAATTTAATGACTCAGATTTTTCATCTGGTTCTTTATTTTTATGTCTTTTATAGTTTTCTCTAAATCTTTCACGCATTGCCTCCTTTGTATAATTTCCTGGATTCTCAAAGATTCGGTTTCTCATTTTTTTGCCATCGGGATTTGTAAACAATACATATTTATATTCATTCTTCCATCGTACCTGATAACCTTGCTTATTCATTAGCCAAAAAAATTCCGTATGATTCTCAGCAACCTCTAGTGCTGCATCTACTGCCATTTGTGTTTCTTTCTTCCAACTAGTTCCCTTTCTCTCTGCATCCCTTTGGGCTGGAGATTTACTTTTGGCAACTTCTTTTTCTGGAAGGATTGATAAGCCATGTTTTTTGCATAATCGATCGGAAACTCTCCGTAAAATTTTCAAGTCTGCTAACTGCCATTTATGGCCATCTTCCACATTTACTGTATTCAGTATAAAGTGCGTATGAATATGATCCTTATCTGTATGAACAGCATAAGAAATCTGAAACCCTTGAAAATTTTTTTGCTTTACAAATTCATCTGCAATCTGCTTTGCCAGTTCTGGGGTAACTTCTCCAGGTTTAAACGATTGTATGTAGTGCATACACATTCGTTTTCCTTCCTGATCCTTCCCCCATAATTGTTTTGTCAGCATAAATTCATCATATGCATTTTCCGGATTCATCAGAAGGGTTCCACCCTGTAATTCCGATCTGGTTTTTTCAGGATCATGAACATAGTCAAGAATATATTTCATTTTACTCTTGGTATCATATTTCATATACTTTCCACTCTTATCCTGGGCCTGAATCACAGTCGCCATGATTTATCACCTCACTTATTTCACTTAGTTTTGAATAAGTCATTTGCAGCATCTCAAAACATTCGGTAAGATCAACACTGGTAATTCTTCCTTCATGGGCCAACATAACCAATTGGTTCAGATTATTTCCTACCCTTGCTACCTGTAGATGTAAATCTTGAATACCAGAAACGACAATAATAGGATGATCGGAAATCGCCTTTCTAACATAATCCGAAAAATTCATCCCTGTATCTTTCAAAGAATCCAGTAATTTCTGTTCCTCTTCTTTGCTTATCCGGATTGTTTTTCTTCTGTCCTTCATCCTTTTCTACCTGCCAACTGTTCATTAAAATCTTTATAGCCATCAAACGGTGATTCATCCCAAATATCGTATGACTTCCCATAGAAGTCTTTTAATTTTTCTGTCTGATTTCTTCCCCATTCATCGTTGTCTAAGTGTAAAAATATTCTCTGAATGTCATAATGTTTTACATATTCTTGCAGTGACGTATCCGCAAGACAACAAAGTGCTACATGATGATCTTTGATTGCATCTGGATATAATGTTAAATAACTCATCATGTCAATCGGACTTTCATACACATGTAACATCTTGTTTTCACCAGATCGATGAAATGCAAATCTTTTATCACTTCCTCGTGTTTCTCCTTTAAATGCTTTACTTGTCATGGTTCCCCTGATTGCCGCATGTCTTGGATTTCCATCATAATCGTATCCAACAAATACGCAACTATGGTATTTATTTTCATATAGCATTTTTTCTTTTATGAACTGATCAACTACCCATCGATCAATCTTTCTTGTTTTAATAAGATATGCATAAATATGTCGAAAGCTATCTGATCGCTCTGGTAAAGAAAATTCTATTTCTTTTTCTTCTACAGGTTCTCTTTTATATGTATCCAATCCTTTGATACCTAAAAGATATGACACTGATTCAATGAATGTACACTGATGAATAAACATCACTAACTGAATTGGCCCACCACCACAATTATTCTCTCTGCTCATATCTGCAGAAAAACAGTGAAATGCATTCTTCATAGGTGTAATATACAAACCACCATATCCAAGTACTTTATATGTATTTTTTCTTTTTTCTAATTTCAAATTTAATTCTCTGGCAACTCCAAGAATGTCTCTTTGATCAGCTTCTGCAATCTGTTCCCTAGAAAATCTTTGTCTTCTCATATATATGCTTCTCCTTCCTTTAAATTTTAGAAATCAAAAAAGCACAGAATTATTTCTGCACTTTTCTAATTTCTAAAATACTCTTTTTGTCAAATACTCTTGAAATTTCGTTAAATATTCTTTGGGAAATTCTCCACAGCCGCCATCTAATATGATCTGCACTGCTTTTTCTTTCGAATACGCCGGCTTATATACTCTTTTACTTCGAAGTGCTGTATAAACATCTGCTAAAGCTACTACCTGAATCCAATCTTTTATTTCTTTTCCTAAAAGATTATCTGGATATCCTGATCCATCAATTCGTTCATGATGGTGTAAAGCGATCTCAGCAGCATACTTTTTCAATTCTCTGTTCAAGTTAGAATTCATGATCATATCGTGTCCAATTACTGTATGTTGTTGTACTATTTTATATTCTTCCTTTGTCAGCTCTCCAGGTTTGTATAAAATATGATCCGGAATATATATTTTCCCTATATCGTGGTATTTTGCAGCTTCTGCAATCAGCTGAATTTCATTGTTAGCTAATCCTAAATCCATATACAACAATAATTTCCTTGTTAATTGACTGGTATCATCAATATGACTCATTTAATTCCTTCCTTATAATTTCAAAAGAGGCTGTAGATAAAACTACAACCTCTTTTAACAGCTATTATTTACTTTACGTTTCTTATGCGTGATATCTTTTACATTTGTGGTATATAAAGGTATCCTTTATTTCTTCAGTTTTCTTCTTTTTAGATAAATCACAACTCCTGCGACAGCCCCAAGTGCAATACCTGCAACATAAGGAATTGCATTAAAGTCATCTCCTGTTTTTACAGTTGTCGTCTGACTACCACTTCCATTAGTACTTGTTGGTGTTTTTTCTGTCTTTGGTACTTTTACAGATACTTCTGCCTGTCCTGGATGAATTCCTGAACCATTAACAGTCGCTTTGTTCACCAATGTTTTGCCTAATGCACTCTTTAATACTTTTGCCTGATAATTCACCTCAACTTTCTCACCATATTTTAATTCCGGAATTTTAACTTCTAACTTGTTTCCATCTGTATTGATCGTGTAATCAGTTATCCCATTCACTTTTACACTTTCACTTTGAAGGGCAAGACCTTCCGGAATCGTATCATTAATTACGACATCCTTTGATACAGAATTTTCTTTCTTTAAAGATACAGACACGTTATATTTTACCATGTCCCCTACTTTATATTCTTTCTTATCTGCATCTTTCGTCATCGTAACGTCTTGATCTACCACTGTAACAGAATTATTATCATCTTTTGGATCTGCGTTATCTGCCTGTGTAGTTGCTGTATTTTTATATATTCCTTCCTTCGTGTACGTTACATTATAGGATACCAACAGTTCATCCTTACTACTTAGATCTTTTCCTGTTTCAATTGTAAAGTTATTCTGATTTGTCACGATCTTGCAATCTTTTGTGATGTCTGTACCATTTAAAGATACATTCATACTTTCTGCATCGATCGTAATTCCATCTTCTTGTACAAATTGATCCTTTACTGTTACGTTTTTGGCTGTTGCATCTGCTTTTGTCTGTTTCACAGTCAATGTGTAAATCCCTGTATTTCCAACGGCATATTCTGTCTTATCTGATGTCTTATTGATTGACAATTCTGGAGTTACATTTGTTACTTCAATGACGTTTGTTGCCTGATCTTCATTTGTATTATCACTTGTGGAAACGGCTGTGTTTGTATATTCTCCAGTTTTACTGAATGAAACTTTATAGCTTACTTCCAGTTTGTCTTCATCAGATATATTTTTTCCAGTCTCAATTTTGAAGTTATTTCCTTCAACTGTAATCTTACAATCTTTCGTGATATCTTCTTTATTCAGCTTAACTTCCATACTGTCTGCATCATAAGTCATACCATCTTCCTGTGCAAATTTGTCAGTGATCACAACATTATTTGCTGTCAGATTTTCTTTTGTCTGTTTAACTGTTAATGTATATGTTGCTACTTCTCCGATCGCATATTGAGATTTATTTGACTTCTTTGTAATCTCCAAAGCTGGAGCTTTCATCTTAATATCTTCTGTATCCTCACCGCCACCAGATGGGATTGTATCATCGTCTTTAATCGTATCCCCATTTGTATTTGGTGTTGCTGGAGCAGTAAATACATTTTCCAGATCCGTTGCTAATGCAGCTTTATCCGTGATCGTTGCATCATAGGTAACGACAATCTTATCTGTCCAGTGATCCATGTCTTTATAAGGTGTAATACCGATACATGGAATGTCACTGTTCTTTAAGTTATATGGTGTTTTGATTGTAAATCCTGTTCCATCATTTTCATAACTAATATCTAAATTTGATGTTACATTTTTTCCACCAACTAATACTGCTACGGAACCTTCTTTAATTTCCAACCCTTCCGTTTTCACCAGATCTTTTAATACAATATCTCTCATAAATGTTCCTGGATTTATATTTGTAATCGTAACATTATATCCTACGGTATCACCAACTTTGTATTTTGTACCTGGTGCTTTTTTGATAACCTGTAATTTCGGACTATTAATATATACCTGCTGCTGATCTTTCATCTCTGGAATACCAGCTGCAGTTGTAATTGCTGTATTATCAACGACGGTTCCATTTGATGCAACTAATGCTTTTGCATCATATTCAACTGTGATTGTCTTTCCATATGGAAGTGCATAATCACCTTTAGACTTCAATATCCAGCCATTTCCAGACTGTTCAATCGTGTAATCTTTCTCATCAATTCCACTAACTTTCACACTTGAAAAATCAAATGCCATACTATCTGGTAAACTTGCATCTTTAATTATAAAATACGCTGTATCTGCCTTTTCATTTGTATTTAACACTTTTACCGTGTAATGAACTACATCGTTTACCTGATGCTCATAACGATTGACATTTTTCTTAATTGCTAATCCTGGTTCATTTTTTTCATTTGTAGAAAGCTGAACTTCTGTTTCTGGCTTATTTGTTATAACATTCTGTCCATTTACCTCAACATATGCAGTATTATATTCTTTTACAATTTTTTGGTCTTCAGTGTAATGTCCATGTTCTTTCCAACGATCTCTCAAGCTTTTTAATTGCTCTTCTGTCGCATTCTCAGGAACATCCATCTTCACATTGATCTCCATTGTATAAGAATTGTTTTTGTAAAATTCATCATTTGATCCTGGATTTTTTAAAGTTGCTTTTACTTCGTTTCCTACCGTTGATACATCAAACCAACTTGTTACATCTTTTCCATTATCAGCTTTTACTTTTACTGAATTGATCTTCATGCATTGTTCAATACTATCTTTAAATGCAAAACTTGTATATTTCTCATTTGCATTTTTTGCGATCTTCTGTGTAATTGAATACGTCCAGTCATCGGCAAGTGAACGTACGGTATTATTTGTTACATTTGTTTCATCTGCATCGGATACTGTTTTTTTAGGACCTTCTACAGTTGTTGTAACCTGGTTTGTTGTACTTGTCTTGGAATCAATCGTTGTTTTTGCTGTATTATTCTCAGTTACAACATTCTTTGTTTCATCATAGTGTCCATGTTCTTTCCACTGTTTCTTTAATGCAGCCATCTGTTCCTGAGTTGCATTTGCAGGAATGTTTAATGATACATTGATCTTTAATGTATGGATACCATACTTATAAAAATCTGCACTTCCTTTGGCATCTTTTAATTTTGCTGTTACTTTATTGCCAGTTGTCTGGATATCAAACAGACTTGTTTCATCTTTTTCTTTTTCCATGTTGCTGGCGATTACTTTTACAGAATTGATCTTCATGCAGGATTCAATCTCATCTTCAAATTCAAACTTAGTATAACGATGTGCTGTTGGAATTCCTGTTGGGATTACCTGTTCTACGTTATATGTCCAATCCTGTCCAAAATGTTCCACGGTATTACTTGTTACTTTTGTTTCGTTATTGTCTGTCACACTTTTTGTTGGTGGGACAGTATTGAATCTGGTCATGTTCTGGCCAGAACCTACAAACTGATCTCGTCTTGTCGGTTCTGCAAGATTACGTCCAAAGGTATATTCAAACGAATCTCCCTGGAAGGTAAACGCAGCACATGTAAAGTCCTGACTATCATAATCATCGTCATAGTCTGCATAATAGATATATGTTCCATTATCTTCTTTATAGCTTAATTTCGTATTGGAAGATACGTACTGACCATCTACTTTGTTTGCTTTTACTCCGATATACTGTTTTGAGTCAATATCCTTTAATGTTACGTTGGATTTGAGTGAAACTTTTGTATTTGTACCTGCTTTATAGAATGTACTTGTTGTCTTAACTTCTTTCAGCCCTACGTAAACTGTATTTGTTAAGTTTTCACCTAAAGCAATATATCCATCCTGTCCTTTGTATTTTTCAATACCTGTCACAGTTCGTACCATATCGACTTTTACCCAGTGACCATTGCTTCCATCGTCATTACATTGATAGATCTGCATGTTTGAAACTTTAACTTTGATCTTATCTACTGAATTTTCAGACGTTTTGAACCAAAGATACTCTTTCTGGAAATCCTGAATATTCAGATCTAATCCATTATAGCTTGTTGGATATTTGCAGCTTTTTCCTTCTTCTACGGTAAACTTGGAATTCTTCGTCTTATACAGACGGAATCCGTAAGATGCCTTAACCGTTAATGCTTTGGAACTATCAAAGGAACTGAATTCTTTTTGATTTGGCTTATACCAATCATCATTAATTTTCTTTGCATCATCAACACTGATCTGTGCAAAGACAGATGTTGGCATCATTAAGATTGACATCACAACTGCTAACATTCGACAGAATATTTTTTTCCATTTGTTTTTCTTCATAAGTCTTTCTCCTTTTCCTGAAAATGTATACTAAAAAGACACCATTTAATTTTTATGGTGTCTTTGATTTAGGTGGTGATCGATATGTAATTGTTTCATTCATTTATTTATTTCTCCCCTTTCGACAAAAAAGTGGAACTGTATTTCTACAATTCCACTTTTATTGTTTATCTTAATGCAATTGGTTTTATCATATAATGTGCGTAATATGATAAAATAATTAATTTTCCATTCTTGTATCCTTTGACTTTCAAATTTAAAGAACCTTTCCCTGCATCATAATCATAACAAGAAAATGTTACCTTTTCTCCAGGTTTTAAACAATTTGATTCTTTTGTTGGATCTTCTAATTGACTTAGAGATTTTTCACCTGCACCAGCAACCGTATAATATAACGTGCATCCATTTATTGCTTTTAAAGTTACTATTTCTCCATCAGTTTCAACATTCATGTAATTTTCAACATAACCTACTTTTGCTGTTCCTTTTAAATCTCCAAAATTTAGAAAATAACGATAATGCCCAGCACCTAAGTCAAGCTGTCCTTTATTAATCTTCTTTCCCGTCGCAAGGTCCTTATTCACCTGCTTTAAATCAATCGGATCTTCCTTGCCAGGATACTTATTCTTTTTCGTAGTATTCGTTACTACTTTCTTAGATTTCTTTTTTACCGTAACCGTTTTTTTCGTATAAAGCTTCCATATTTTGTTTTTCTTTTTGTAGACTTTCACGGTAAGTTTCTTTCCAGTTTTTTGCTTTGGAATAGGAATCGTAAAGTTTCCTTTAGAAGATGCTTTTTTCTTATAAATCTTCTTTCCAATTTTTACTTTAACCAAGTATTTTTTCTTTGTTTTTCCTTTAATTTTCTTTGTTGTCGTATATACTTTATTAACTTTCAGCTTCTTATTCGCTGCATGTACGTTTGTCATTGAAAATAAGATAATTGAAAAAAACATCATTGTAACTATTACTACTGATTTTTTTACTCTTCTCATACTTACCCTCCTCTAAATATTCATTACAAGTGCTCCTACTCCAATTACAATAGCAAGTGTCGTTAATACTGGATTAGAATATATAATCAATAAAACAATCAACAAGATCATGTAGATAACAACAGATATAATCACTTGTCCTACTCCAATAATATCTATATCTCTAAAACTACTTATCGCAGAATAAATTAATAGAATTATAAAAAATAAACCCAACGCAAAATATATCAAAAAATCTTGATCTTTCACTGTCTCAAGTGCAGCATATATTTTATTAGAATATCGGTTTTGAATTCGATAAATCTTTATATTGTAAAAATGTAATGCTATTACATATATTGTTGTTATAATATAAATTATTATATTTTTGACATAAATTATCCTCTGTTGATTCATCATTTTTACCAAATCTTTCCTATTATAAATGCTATAATCGTCCAAATAAATGTCATTTTAACAATGTCATAATGATTCTCTTCTGATCCTGTTGTAATCCAATAATACAACTTTTGCGTAATTTCTAAAATATTTTTTACATAAATACACATTGATAACACTATCATAATAATATAGGTTTCAAATATTTCACCTCTTGCAATAACAGATATAATTGCTGCTATATCAATAACTATTGCAAAAAGTAGTAATGTAACATTAATTGCAGATCTACTATCCCATCTAACAAGCGATGGTGCAGCAAATAATGTAAAAATACTAAATGTTGCTATTCCAACTTCTATAAATTCCGTATGAAATTCATGATAATTTTCACTTACTGCCACTAAGTTTATTTTTTCTGCCAACGGTACTAAGTTCCATCGACTCCACTCAATAAATAAGAGACTTAAAAGTCCAGCTATTCCAATTATCATAAACCATTTACCAACTTTATGCATTATCATTTCTCGATTTTGCATCTCCATCACCTCTTAAATATTATATCATATATTTTTTAATATGCATAGATTTATCTTTGAATAGCACATCATCATCTTCTTTTCTGTTTTATAACATCAAGAATGTTATCTATTGTACTTTCTTCATATCCTGCCAACCACAACCATGTTTTTTTCTGTTTTTCTGACATATCAATATCTCCTATCACTTCATTCATCTTATCAAGATTTCTTTGGATCATTTTTTTTAATCCTGATGATCCTTCAATTTCTTCTCGTACAGTATTTGTATAATCTGAAATTTTCAACATATCTTTCACCTCGCTTTTATGTTCATTCTCTTTGTAATCAGTTTTCATAATAAATCCTACGATTTTGGGAACAAAAGAAAATAGAATGGACTTTCCAACAACTAGGCATCCTATAAATAACAGTACTGGTTGAAAGCTAACCACCAGATTCTTTATCATTATTCTGTCATAAATACAGTATAACAATTTCAACAGGATGTATATTATAGGTCCATCAATACAAATTATTATCCATTTCGACAAAAATTCTTCTAAAAACTTATCTTCTTTTTTATCCATAAACTTATCTTCTTTTTTATCCATAAATTATATTTAGTAGAGGACTGTATTATAAGTTGTAAAGTATTGATAAATAAGCATT
>OLQQ01000058.1_pt1 | contig 73975 bp, 71 predicted proteins | sample 1672041 | NCBI WGS metagenome assembly OLQQ01 (sample SAMEA3136639, study PRJEB25190) | human gut metagenome
CTTATTAGTAATTATTCAGCAAGTAATATAACAAATAGAATATTTGTATTACTATTGATACTATTCGTAAAGCAGCACGAATAGCAATATATTGTTCAAAAATAACGATGAGTAAAGGCGCGGATTATGAAAAAGAAAAATACAGATGGTTTACAGCAGGAACTTATGGATTCACCAGATCTGACTCAGTTTCTGTCACAAAACCAGGAACAGTTTGTAAATAAAAATGTGGCAGAATTATTAAACCATCTGTTTGAAAAGAAAAATATCTCAAAAGCGGCTCTTGCCAAACAGTCAGGCATGAGCGAAATCTATCTGCACCAGATTTTTGCCGGTCGCCGAAATCCTTCCCGAAACCGTCTGCTGTGTCTGTGTTACGGTCTGGATGCAAGCGTAGAAGAAACTCAGGAATTATTGAAACGTTGCGGAAAAGCCCAATTATATCCCAAGCTGAAACGTGATGCAATTATATATTACGGACTTCTGCATAAACTTGATCTTTTTGAGATCAACGACAAACTGTTTGATGAAAACGAAGAAACTTTATTCTGAAACTGCATCTTTTCATTTATCATTTGGCAAATAACAAATGAACATCAAAAATCCCCTTTGAAACATGATATGCTGTCCGTACCCTGGATATATCAATGTTTTAGGGGGATTTTTTCTGTCTGTCACTAACAAATGATTGAAAGTCTGTTGCAATACCAAACATTTTCCCAAATACTCTTTCATATTATAGAAAAAGTGCGTATACTAAAATTATATATATCTGAAACAATCTCTCAAACAATAAAAAGGAAGTGTCATTTATGAGCGTAATGAATACATACAGTGGGCGAAAATTTGATCCCATGAAGATCGCCCCGGAAGATGTTTATCTGGAAGATATTGCACATGCTTTAAGTCTTGTCTGCCGCGGTGGCGGGCAGATCCGGTGGTTTTATTCTGTAGGCCAGCATTCCATTAACTGTGCTCATGAAGCTCTGGCACGTGGATGGTCTGACCGAATGGCTCTTGCCTGTCTTCTGCACGATGCAAGTGAATGTTACATTTCCGATGTCATCCGCCCGGTTAAAGTCCATCTGCAGAACTACCTGGAAATCGAATCTATGATCATGGATGCGATCTGGGAAAAATTTCATCTTGATGACCTAACTGATGAAGAGAATCAAAAATGGAAACAGATTGATAATGAAATCCTGGAACTGGAATTAAAAACTCTTATGAAAGGTGAAAAAGACAGGGAAATCATCCCCCTGTCTTCTACTCCCGACCTGTCTGAGCGCACTTTCAGTTCTGTAGAAAAAGAATTCAAAGAACTTGCACTTGAACTGTTTCAGAAACTTTCTTAATTTCATCCAAAACTTCGTATCTCCTGCCGCACATTATCTTCCATACAATACAGAGGATGACTCACCCAGCCGATTATACAATTTTACTGCATCATCAATATGCGGATTACCTGTGCCCGGTGCACCAGCTGTTACAAGAATGTATTCTACTCCATCAATTTCTGCAAAACTTGCGAGGCAATGACCTGCCTGACTCGTGTACCCGGTCTTGCCTCCTTTGATCTCTCCATCGATCACAGAAGTATCCGACAAATTCTTAAACATCGTACTGTAAAATGTGATTCCATCCGGATGAATATTTGTTCCTGATGTAGAATGATATGGACTTTCAATAATCTCACGGAAAGTGTCATTTTTTATCGCATAACGAAGCAACAGCGCAATGTCTTTTGCTGTGCTGTAATGATCTTCCCTGTGCAGTCCTGAAATGGAACTGAAATGAGTACCTGTCATTCCAAGCTTCTCTGCTTTTTCATTCATAAGAGTTACAAAATCACTCACCGAACCCGCAACGGTGTCTGCCAACGCTACGCAGCACTCTGCACCGGACGGAAGCATGACTCCGTAGAGAAGATCAATTGCCTTCACTGTCTCATTCGGCTGAAATCCAGCCTGCATTGCATCCTGCACATAAAGATCCGCTACCATATCATTTGTAATCGTAATCTCCTGATTCAGATCCTTGAGATTTTCAATCGCAAGGATTGTAGTCATGATCTTTGTCATAGAAGCCGGATACATTTGTTCTTCACCATTAATATCACCGATGACTTTGCCACTCTTTGCATTCATGAGCACCGCATAAGGGCTGTTGATTCCCGTAATATCCAGTTCCTCGACTGCAGGTTTACGGATACTGTTTACGAAGTTGGTGATTCCTGTTCCCAGTCCCAGATTATGCCCCACGATCATTACAAGAACGACAACTACGATCAGTTCTGCAGCAATCAGACCCTTGAGCCTGCCCTTCTTTTTTCTTCGACCGTTATTTCTTTTATTTCCTGTATTTGGAGTATTTCTACGTTTCTTATCAGCCATACCGCCCCTTCTTTTCTATTGAAGTTTCTTATTATTGTATCATATTACCACAAAATCCTGTAAAAAACTTTAATGTTTTATTAAGAAAGGAAGGGAACCCTGTGATGGGTATGATTGGAGATGCAAGGGCGGGGGAGGGTGTATCCGGAGTGGGAAAATTCATCGGTTCTAAAGTACTAAGACTCTGATATTTTGCTAAAAGCGATCATAAAAATGTCAAACTCGCTTCGCTCAGACAGTGCCATTTTTATGATCAACACAAAATTCCAGAGTCTAAGTACTTTCACGAACCTCTTCAGGCTTCCCCCTCCCGGATACACCCTCCCCGCCTCCAACATACTCCACAAACTCACTCACCAACCCTTGTGGAAACACGCCTCCGGCCTACCTCCCCCCTACACAAACTCAACCTTAAATTTCATATGATCATCACCACGACTCTCTCACATGTTTTCAGCGTGGCCGACAAGGGGGAGTCCGAGGGGGAACAGCGGCCTTCGCAACTGTGAGCGAGTTCCCCCTCGGATTTTTTTCCCATTTGCCAAATAGCGGGACCCCGGGCAGTACCCGGCAAAATTAGGGAAATAAAAAAGACACCCTTTTAAAGGATGTCCTTTTGTCATTTATTTAGGCGAATTTAGCCGGGTTAACTTTCACACCAGGTCCCATAGTAGGTGTAAGAACGATACTCTTCATGTACTGTCCTTTCAGTGTGCTTGGTCTAGCTTTAACGATCGCCTCAATCAGCGTCTGGAAGTTGTCGCTTAACTGTTCCTCAGTAAAGGAAGCTTTACCGATCGGAACATGGATGATATTGGTTTTGTCAAGACGGTATTCAATCTTACCTGCTTTGATATCATTGATCGCTTTTGTAACGTCCATAGTTACTGTTCCAGCTTTCGGGTTTGGCATAAGACCTTTTGGTCCAAGTACACGACCAAGACGTCCTACAACACCCATCATGTCTGGTGTAGCAACAACAACGTCGAAATCCAGCCATCCTTCGTTCTGAATTCTCGGGATGAGATCTTCTGCTCCTACGTAATCAGCTCCAGCTGCTTTAGCTTCTTCAGCTTTAGCGTCTTTTGCGAATACAAGAACACGAACTTTTTTACCAGTTCCATGAGGCAGAACTACTGCACCACGGATCTGCTGATCTGCATGACGTCCATCGCAGCCTGTACGGATGTGAACTTCGATAGTTTCGTCAAATTTAGCAACTGCGGATTTCTTTACAAGGCTGATAGCCTCAGCGGTATCATATAATGTTGCGCGGTCTACTGCTTTAGCAGCTTCCACGTATTTCTTTCCTCGTTTCATTTCTATAACCTCCTGTGGTAATTGCGGGAATTTCCCTCCCACTCACTTCAATTAATTTTTTCTCAGTCTACGACTTCGATTCCCATACTTCTAGCAGTACCAGAGATCATGCTCATAGCTGCTTCAAGGGATGCTGCATTCAGGTCTTTCATTTTCAGTTCAGCGATTTCCTGAATCTGAGCTTTTGTTACTTTTGCAACCTTTGTTTTGTTCGGTACGCCGGAACCTGATTTGATGTTAGCTGCTTTCTTAAGAAGAACAGCTGCCGGCGGAGTTTTGGTTATGAAGCTGAAACTTCTGTCTGCATAAACAGTGATAACTACAGGAATGATAAGATCTCCCTGATCTGCTGTTCTTGCATTAAACTCTTTTGTGAACTGTACAATGTTTACACCGTGCTGTCCAAGAGCCGGACCAACCGGTGGTGCTGGAGTTGCTTTACCAGCAGGAATCTGTAATTTAATATAACCTGTTACTTTTTTTGCCATTTTTCGGCACCTCCTATGTGGTATTGGCGGGGGTTCTTCCCTCCCACTTGAATGTGTTACGCCTTCTTAATATCTGCGAAACTTATTTCTACCGGCGTTTCGCGGCCAAACAATTCAACATTGATAGTAACCGTCTGCTTCTGAGTGCTGATTGCAGTAATAACACCTGCAGTATCTTTCCATGCTCCAGCTGTTACAACAACCATATCACCCTCTGCAAAGTCTACCTGAATGTCATCATTCTTGATTCCTAACGGGAGCATTTCTTCTTCCGTAAGCGGAACCGGTTTGGATCCCGGTCCTACGAATCCGGTAACACCTCTGGTGTTGCGGACAACATACCAGGTATCATCATTCATGACCATGTTGAGAAGCACATAACCAGGAAACATCTTTTTCTGGACCTGCTTGGCAGCACCGTTACGCATTTCCACAACTTCCTGCAGCGGAACGCGAACCTCCAGAATCTGGTCTTCCAGGTGTCTGTTTTCGATTGTTTTTTCAATGTTGGCTTTTACTTTGTTTTCATACCCTGAATAAGTATGAACAACATACCATTTCGCTTCTGACATACAATCACCGTTATCCTTATTTCACTAAAAGATTTATTCCTTCCAGAATAGCTGAGTCAAATACACTGATGATCACAGCAAGTACAACTGTAATAATTGTAACTGCTATAGTCTGTTTTACAAGTGTAGCCTTGTCAACCCAGACAATCTTTTTGAATTCCGATTGAAGTCCCTGAAACCAATTTCTCTTCTGACCTTTGCCAGCAGATTTTTCTTTCTCTTGCATAGTCTAACCTCACAATCGTTTGTGATTATTTTGTTTCCTTGTGCAGAGTATGGGTACGGCAGAACTTACAATATTTCTTTGTTTCAAGACGCTCAGGATGATTCTTTTTCTCCTTGGTCATATTGTAGTTACGCTGCTTGCACTCCGTACATGCCAATGTAATCTTAACGCGCACAACTTCCACCTCCAGTGTTTTCATTTGCGTGGGCCTTTTTGCCTTTTTCGGGCATAAAAAAAAGACCTAACTTCCATGTCGCTCGTCTAGTTTAGCACAACCATACTATATAAGTCAAGCTTTTTCCTGCAAAATACAAGCTTTCTTGCAAAATAATAAAGAAAGAACAATAGATTTCTCTTGTCAACAAACCTTTGGTAGTGTATGATAAGTAAGGTCACAGCCCTCAGATTACTGGGGGTTCTATAATTTAATAAAGAAAATATAGGAGCGGATTTTATGTTTAAACGATTTAGGGATGACATGAAGAAGTACTGGAAGTATGCCATTTACTCTTCTAAAGCCCAGTTGAAAGCTGAAGTAGCCAATTCCTATCTGAACTGGCTCTGGTGGGTACTGGATCCTCTGTGCTTCATGTTGATCTATGTATTCATGTTCGGATATGTATTTAAGTCTAAAGAACAGTACTTTGCGATCTTCGTTTTTGTCGGCATCACTCTCTGGGACTTTTTTAACAAGTGTCTGTTGCAGAGTGTCAAGATCATCAAGAACAACAAACCAATCGTATCCAAAGTATATATACCAAAATTCATCCTTCTGGTTATCAGAATATGTGTCAACGGCTTCAAGATGTGCATTTCTCTGCTGATCATCGTTGCTATGCTTGCTATATGGCGCGTTCCGCTGACTCTGAATATCCTGTATGTGATTCCAATTCTAATCACACTGGTTACTGTAGTTTTTGGTATCAGTTGTTTTCTGCTTCATTATGGTGTATTTGTAGAAGACCTTGGCAATGTTCTGCGTATCGCACTTCGCCTTGTATTCTACCTGACCGGTGTATTCTGGAACATCATGAGTCGTCTGCCGGCACCATACAACAACTACATCGGCAAGGGAAACCCGATCGCATTTCTGATCACATCCATGCGTCAGTGCGTAATCTACGGACAGGCACCTCATCGTAAGCTTCTGCTTCTGTGGTTCCTGATCGGGCTGGTACTCTGTGCCCTTGGTATCCGCAAAATCTATAAGAGCGAAAACAGCTATGTAAAGGTGATTTAATATGGAAGAAAAGCATGCAATCGAAGTCAAAGATCTGGTTATCAGCTACCAGAATCTGAAAAAAACTTCTATTAAGAAAACTCTGCTTCATCTGAAACGTCAGAAACCTGACCGTTTTGTTGCAGTAAAAGGAATTTCCTTCTACGTTCGCGAAGGCGAGATCCTTGGTATCATCGGTAAGAACGGAAGTGGAAAATCCACCACACTGAACGCACTGGCTGGTATCTTTTCTCCGGACAGTGGTTCTATTGACCTGAACGGACACAGTATTTCACTCCTGTCCATCGGTGTCGGTTTCATCCGTGAGATGACCGGCCGTGAAAATATCACTCTTTCCGGTATGCTTCTTGGTTTTACTGAAGAACAGGTCAAAGCCAAAGAACAGGAAATCATTGATTTTGCTGAAATCGGCGAGTTCATTGATATGCCAGTCAGAACTTATTCCAGCGGTATGTATTCCAAACTGGCTTTTTCCATCACAGCTATTCTTGAAACAGACATTATGCTGATCGACGAAGTATTGAGTGTCGGCGACCAGAAATTCAAAAAGAAGAGCTATGAAAAGATGAAGAGCCTGATCTCCAACAAAGATCGTACCGTAGTTATCGTCTCCCATAGTATCGAAACACTGAAACAGCTTTGCGATACTGTTATGTGGATGCATGAAGGACAGATCAAGCGAATCGGTGATCCGAACGAAGTCCTTGATGAATATGTAGCTTTTATGGAAAAAGGCTGAAAAAAAGTCACGGGGTAAACCCCCGTGGCTTATTCTTTTTCTTCCGGATCCACCGGTTCTTTCTCAGAAAGTTCTTTTACCGGATCCACTGAATCCTTCAGTGCATTTGTCTGATTATCATTTACTCCTTCAGAAACTTCTTTCTGGAAGAATATCTTCACTGTCATCATAAGCAGTTTCAGGTCAAGTACAAAAGAGTAATTCTCAATATAGAACAGGTCCAGCTTCAGTTTATCATAAGGTGTGGTGTTGTATTTACCATATACCTGCGCATAACCGGTAAGTCCTGCCTTAACCTTCAGGCGATAATAAAACTCTGGAATTTCCTTGCAGTATTCGCGGACAAGCGTCTGTCTTTCCGGTCTCGGTCCAACCAGAGACATATCCCCCATAAATACATTAAATAACTGAGGCAGTTCATCCAGATGCAGATTGCGGAGTACTCTTCCTACCGGGGTGATCCTGCTGTCATGTTTGGATGCAAGTCTTGCACCGTTCTTCTCGGAATCCACGCACATACTACGGAACTTACAGATCTTAAATGGTCTTCCGCCCTCCGTAAGTCTTTCCTGTCGATATAAGACCGGACCTCTGTCATAAAACTTCACACACAATGCAATGATCAGCATCAGTGGAGATGCAACTATGATTCCAATACCCGAAACAATAATATCCAACAGCCGTTTTGCTGCACGCTGCTCAATAGAAAGTCCCATGTTCTTCGCAACAAGAAGCGGTGTGTCAAACAAATGAATGCGTTCGCTTCCCATCAGGATCACATCAGAAATCTTCGGACTGAGATAGCACCGGATAGAATGTGCAAAACAATGTTTCAGATAACGGTTACGGATATTTGCCGGAAGATCCCATATGATCACTCCGTCATATTCCTTCATCATCCGGTAAATTTCTTTCTCACCCACACTGATATGAACTTTTCCGCTGATATCATATTTATCACGTCTGGAATTCATTTTACTGATCAGATCACCAGGATCACGGTCTCCATAAATCACCAGAAGTTTCCTTGCCTGATATAATTTTGAATAAATATATCTGGAACCCCATATCCATACAAGGATGATCACAAACTGAATCAGTGTCATCTCTATCATTGGCCATGGTCTCAGGAACCATCGGTTGATCAGCGTGATCTGAAAATATGTCACGATATTTGTACAGATCGTAGCCAGTGTCAGAGAATAAAACACATCTATGCGCTTCAGATATCCTACCTTCAGTCCTCCATAAAGTCTGGAAAACAAAACATTGATCAATCCGTAGATCGCGATCAGAACCCAGTTACCTTTTCTCCAGAAAGGTTCAAAAATAAGTCCTCTGTAATAGTCATACCAGATATATGCAAAAACAGCTGTCTGTGCGATCACAACAAGACTTGCCAGACAAAATACTATAAAACGTTTAAAATCTTCTCGTCTGTTCACTATATCCCTCTCATCCGTCAAATAGCACTTTTATTTTTCCCTTTAACCTTGTTATTATAACGTAAAACATGCTTTTCGTCCAGTGATTGTCGGCTCCTTTCCAGCCTTGTATACAGCATTTCTCGTCCGCTCCTCTGTTTTTGTTACTTTTTTATGTTTTTGTCGAAATTTTTCCATCAATTTAATACACACTTAACAATCATCAAAAAAAAATATCAATCAAGCCACACTTTTTTGCTCAAAAATGTAGAAATGTTTTTGTAAAAAATGTATAATAGATTCATATAAGCAATCTAAAAGGAAAGTGAGGGTTCACTATGAAACAAAACAACATGTTAGCGATGATCCTGGCTGGCGGACGTGGAAGCCGTCTTCATGAACTCACCAACAAAGTAGCCAAGCCGGCAGTTTCTTATGGCGGAAAATATCGCATTGTTGATTTCCCGCTTAGCAACTGCGCTAACAGCGGTGTGGACATTGTCGGTGTACTGACTCAGTACGAATCCGTTCTTCTGAATAGTTATGTAGCAGCTGGCGGACGCTGGGGACTTGATGCCAGAGAAAGTGGAGTCTTTGTTCTTCCACCACGTGAAAAAGCAGACGCAGATCTTGACGTTTACAGAGGTACTGCTGACGCGATTTCTCAGAATATCGATTTTATCGATAAATATTCTCCGGAATATCTTTTAGTTCTTTCCGGCGACCATATTTATAAAATGAATTACGACAAAATGCTGGATTACCATAAGGAAATGAATGCCGATGCAACGATCGCAGTCATTGAAGTACCGATGAAAGAAGCAAGCCGTTTCGGTATCATGAACACAGATGGCAACGGCCGCATCGTTGAATTCGAAGAAAAACCAGAGCATCCGAAGAGCAACCTTGCTTCTATGGGTATTTATATTTTCAACTGGAAGCTTCTCCGCAAGATCCTTCTTGCAGATATGAAGAATCCTGATTCCCACCATGACTTTGGTAAGGATGTTATCCCGTGTCTCCTTAACGACAATAAAACACTTGCCGCATATAAATTCAAAGGTTACTGGAAAGATGTCGGAACCATCGATTCTCTCTGGGAAGCAAATATGGACCTCATTGATTCCAGAAATGAGCTGAATCTGAACGATCCAACATGGAAGATCTACACAGAAGACACACCTGCTCTTCCTCAGTACATAGGACCAAATGCCAAAATCGACAAAGCATTTATCACACAGGGCTGTGTTGTCGAAGGTGAAGTTAAGCATTCTGTACTGTTCACCGGATGCAAAGTCGGCGAGGGTGCCAAGATCATTGACAGTGTACTGATGCCAGGCGTAGAAGTTGCCGCCGGCGCAGTTGTTCAGCGTGCACTTGTTGCTGATAATGTCAAGATTGGCCAGGATGCTGTTGTAGGCAGTGCAGACAGTGAAAATATCGAACTCGTGTCCAAACGTGTAAAGGGGGTAGAATAATATGGCAAGAGCATTTGGAATTGTCACATCTTCCGGAACCCATATCAAAGTAGAAGGACTTCAGCAGTATCGTCCAATCGGTGCTTTTTCCTTCCTCGGAAGATATCGTGTCATTGACTTTCCTATTTCAAATATGAGCAACAGCGGTATCGACCGCATCCAGGTATATGTAAGAACCAAGCCACGTTCTCTGGCAGAACATCTCGGAACCGGACGTCATTACAACATCAACTCCAAACGTGGCAAGCTGCAGCTTATGTTCGCTCAGAACAGTTCCGAAAATGATGTATACAATACAGATATCGCATCATTTTATGAAAATATTGAATTCATTGAAAGAATGCATGAGCCATATGTGATCATCGCGCCATCTTACATGGTATATGCAGAAGATTACAGGGAACTTCTTCAGACACATATTGATTCCGGTGCTGATATCACACTCCTGTATCATTCTGTGGACAATGCAAGAGAAAAATTCCTGAACTGTGATATTCTGAATCTGAACAAACAGAAAGGTGTTGAATCCATCGAAAAAAACCGTGGAAATGCCCAGAAACGCAACATCTTCATGGATACATATGTTATGAGTAAAGAGCTTTTCATTGAACTGATCAAAAAAGCCCGGAAAATTTCTTCGATGTACACTCTGCCTCAGATTGTCAATGAATCTTCTGCGGATCTCGATATCCGCGGTGTTTCACACAGAGGATATTTTGCATCCATTACTGACTTTAACAGTTATTACAACGCAAATATCTCTCTGATCGACATCAAAACTGCAGAAGGACTGTTCAATCCGGAATGGCCAATTTATACCAAAACCAACGATTCCTGCCCGACCCAGTATCTGGAAGGTGCATCTGTCAAGAATTCTGTTATCTCCAATGGCTGTCTGATCGAAGGAACAGTCGAAAATTCCGTTATCGGACGTGGATGCCAGATCAAAGCCGGTGCTGTCATTAAAAACAGCATTGTATTGTCTCATACTGTTGTCGGCGAGAATGCTCATCTTGAAAATCAGGTAATGGATAAATGGGCCAAGGTCATCCACGGCAATGAGATCATCGCAGAAGAAGGACATCCTGGATATATCCGCAGAGAAGATGTTCTTTAATCAGAATATGCCATTAATTAAAATCATTCTTTAACCTCAAAAAGCGCAGTCGCATTTATTACGACCGCGCTTTTTACTTTACTTTATAGGAAATTACTCCGTAATGTTCCAACAATTCAGCCTCTGTATTATTTTTCCGTCATTGACATATATTCATAATTAAGAAGCAGTTTTTTCTTTCCGCACTGCTCACGATATTGACCGAAAATACGTTCCATGATATTTGGAATTGTTTTTTCATCTGGTTCAAACAGAATGATCAGATACTGCATGGAACTGTAACGCGTGCACACATCAACCTTTCGTATTTTTTGTCGTATTGCCTGCTCCATACATTCCAGTGCATATTCTATGTCTTCGATATTTAATACAGAATCCGCTTCCGTTTCCAGCGTTACCATCACCAGATAACAATGACATTTGTATCTTTTTTCCATACTATTCATATATTCATATATCTTGGCGAATTCACGATAATCCAGCTCAAGTGCCCCGGAATAATCGCCGCTGGCGCTCAGTGCTTTGGAAACCAGTGTCAGATCTTTTCCTGTTCCATAGCCAACAATCTTTTCCCCTTCCATCTGTTGATAGAAGAAAAAGCTTCCTTTTCCATTCTGTTTCACATAATACAGGGCCTTATCTGCCTTTGAATAGCATTCTTCAAAAGGATCTCCTTTATTTACTTCACAGATTCCGGCAGAAACAGAAGCACAACGGATCGCTACATCCTTTTCCTTGCTCTGTTCAAATTTTTCCTGGATTTCTGTGACGATCTCTGTTATCTTTTCTTTTGAAACGTTCGGCACAAACATCAGGAATTCATCCCCACCCAGGCGGCAGACAACGGAATGATGTGCATATTCCATCAAGAAAGATCCAAGTAATTTCAATGCTCTGTCTCCTGCTTTGTGTCCATAAAGGTCATTCATCTTCTTGAGGTTATCCATGTCAAGAAATACCAGATAACCGCTGTCCTGCTGCATAAACTGTGCCGCAAGCTTTTCACCACGATTTCTCATTGGCAATCCTGTCAGAAAATCAAATCCTTCACTGTCTTCCTGTGTTTTCATTGTTATCATTACAGTGGAGATGAACTTTTCAATTTCTGCTTCCATATTCAGAAGATTATCTTCTTTATCTGCAAGCTTGCCGTCTTCTCTGATCACTACGCGACCTTCATTCAACATTTTCAGAAAGACTCCTGCGATCTTGGGGTCAAACTGTGATCCACAGTTTCTGGATATTTCATTATATATAACTTCATCTCCAAGCGGATTTCTGTAAATCCGCCTTGACTTCATAGCATCATAACAGTCTGCTATGGCTATAACTCTTGCATACAGCGGAATTTCTTCGCCCTTCAATCCATCCGGATACCCCATACCATCGTATCTTTCATGATGGCTTCGAGCCACCTCTTTCACATGATCGATCAACGTAATATTTTTTAGTATCTCTGCTCCAATGACGGTATGCTCTTTAATTACCTGAAACTCTTCTTCCGTCAGTCTGGTTGGCCTGTTCAGAATGTTATCCGGAATACCGATCTTACCGATATCATGCAGATGTGCTGCATTTTTGAGATTTCTGATTTCTTTTTTATCCCACCCAAGTTCTTCTGCAATCAGAGCTGCGTATTCTGCCACCCGATAAGAATGTCCTCTTGTATACTCATCTTTCGCCTCAATCGTTGTGGAAAGTGTCCGCATCATCTGCAGTGACATGGTTTCCATCTGTTTTCTGCGCTTATTTAACTCTGCTCTCTGACGGCGGCTTTCCACTTTCTGGATATTTTTAATCGTTTTCAGCAGGTTTGTGCACAGCAGTATGATCATTCCGATTCCTATAAAGATTCCTGATGCGGAAACTCTGAAATAAACCAGGCTCGACTCTGCTATAATAGCGATCATTGCCAGTATAATACTGAAAAAAGTATATTTTTCTGACACATATCCTCTTTTCAGGTCACAGACCATCGTAATGAACCCAATCAGAACGCTGCCTGCAAGGATCACATGGGCAACAGGAAGTGTCTCGATATAATCCGCAATCCCAAGAATATGAAGTGCTGAACAGATCAGAGCATTCAGAAATGCTATGCTTTCTACCACTCCAAATACTTTCCGGTATCTTCCTTTCTGCAGCGTATCCATATAATATCCGATTGCGATCGGACTTAACATGATCATTACAAAACACAGCGTTGCAAGTGCTGACGGATTCGGAAAAACAGCTGCCGCATCTTGGACTCACCAAGCATCCAGATTGCTGCCATAAAAACGCACCAGCCCAGATATTCCATATCAAATTTCGTCTGATAGGCAATCCCGAGAGAAAACCCAAAAATGATCGTAATGATTCCGGCAAACAACAAAAAAAGAGCAATGACAGTCTCCAGTCCATACGTCTGAAACAGATACCCCCAGATTGCTGCCTCATCTCCACAATAAACAGTATTTACCACTCCAGAATATTTTGCTGTATTTGTGGTAAGTTCAATACGCACTTCTTTTCCTGCATCATCTTCTGATGTCGGACAGAACACATAACAGCTTGCTGAGTTTTTTCCGACAAGTCTAGTCCCCGATGTATCATATTCCATTCTCAGTTCTCCGTCCACATAAAATCGGACCGACTGAAGTGATGAACGGATTGCCAGTGTATTCTCATGATAATCTTCCGGCAGTCTGGTCAGGATAGTCATCGTATCCTTTGCTTTTACATCATACTGTCCCGGAACGCTGATCTTTTCACTGCTTCCGTCTGATTTCTGCCAGGTAAAAGTTCCCTGGTAAATAAGATTTTTTTCTGTTGTATTTCCATCCCTTTCATTCTGTCCAAAAAACTGCAATGCCATGATACAGAGCAGACTTAATATCATCAGAATGTAGAACAGAAATCTTTTTCTGTTGCTTACGGTATAATTATTTTTCAAAACTTCTCCTCCCTTTGTCATCGAACCCTAAGAAGTTTTATTTTATATATTTTACAATATAAAAAGCCGTCACACAAGAGTGCAGCGGCCTTGTTCACATATTCTTCTTTTTATAGAAGAATCGTGATCGTCAATCCTTTTCCGTTTTTATTTTCTGCGGTAATTTTACCTTTATGCGCCTGTACGATTGCTTTTGCAACTGACAGACCAATACCAGATCCACCTGTACCTGAATTTCTTTTTTATCTGTAATATTGTCTGCCGTCCAGTCCAACAAGAATGAGCTCCACTCCCTCAATGATCATAAAGCCTCCTACAAGCACACCCATGGAAAGGATCGTGATCATCGGCCGGAAGATCAGAAGGATTCCAACGAACAGACCAAGGATATTCAGAATCAGTGAAATCGTATAATAAGTCATTCCGTAATGCATCTTCATATACTGCAGATGAGAAAGTCTGGAAATACAATGCGCAATAATCCAGATTGGAAGAATCATTGCAAGCGCCCAGTTTCCTGCTTCCGGATGTGCCGTGAGCATAAATCCGGCCATCACACTCAGGATTCCTGTGACAAGTGAAACTATCGGTCCAAACCCGGTAAAGTGTTCCATTTTGACATACAGAACAATATCCCCAATTCCGCTTAAGATTGCAAGCACACCACACAGAATCACGATCCAGGTAAGTACCCCTACCGGCTGACGCATGATCACAACACCAAATATGATCAGAATGATACCCACGATTAATTCAAACCATCCAATATCAGATCGTCTGTTCATCTGCATCCGCCTCCTTCTTCTCAGCTCCTGATTCTATTTTCGTTTCTGTATTTGTCTCATTTTTTGCCTCACCATTCAGGATTGCCATAAATTCATCTCCTGTGATCGTCTCTTTTTCATAGAGATAATTGGATAACTCATCCAGTTTCTGACGGTTATCAAGAAGAATTTTTTTCGCTTTCTCATGCTCTCTCTTAACCAGCTCCACAACCTTACGGTCAATCTCATTCTGCGTATCCGCAGAGCATGCCAGGGATGCGTCGCCGCCAAGATACTGATTTGTCACGGTTTCCATAGCCACCATATCAAAGTCATCACTCATACCATAGCGGGTGATCATGGCTCGGGCAATCTTGGTTGCCTGTTCAATATCATTGGATGCGCCGGTTGTTATCTCACCAAATACCACTTCCTCTGCAGCACGGCCACCGGTAAATGTTGCAATCTTATTTTCCAGTTCCTGCTTTGTCAGAAGATATTTGTCTCCCTGCTCTACCTGCATGGTATAACCAAGCGCACCGGAAGTTCTTGGAATGATCGTAATCTTCTGAACCGGTGCAGAATGTGTCTGCATTGCTGCTACAAGAGCGTGTCCAATCTCATGATATGCGACTACCTTTTTCTCCTGATCTGAAAGTACCGCATTTTTCTTCTGATATCCTGCAATAACAACTTCAATACTTTCTTCCAGATCTGCTTCTGTGACTACTTCACGATTATCACGAACAGCACGAAGAGCTGCCTCATTTACAATATTGGCAAGCTCTGCACCGGAAGCTCCTGAGGCCATTCTTGCGATCGTATGGAAATCCACATCGTCAGAAAGCTGAACTTTTTTTGCATGTACCTTAAGGATTGCTTCACGACCTTCAAGATCCGGAAGTTCCACAGGTACACGACGGTCAAAACGTCCCGGACGAGTCAGTGCCGGGTCAAGAGATTCCGGACGGTTGGTCGCTGCCAGAATAATGACACCGTTATTTTCCTCAAAACCATCCATCTCAGTAAGCAGCTGGTTCAGAGTCTGCTCACGTTCATCGTTTCCACCTGCCATCTGTCCGTCTCGTTTCTTACCGATAGCATCGATCTCATCAATGAATACGATACAAGGTGCTTTTTCCTTTGCCTGTTTAAAGAGATCACGAACCTTGGAAGCACCCATACCAACAAACATTTCCACAAATTCAGAACCGGACATCGAGAAGAATGGTACATTGGATTCTCCGGCTACTGCTTTTGCCAGCATGGTTTTACCGGTACCTGGAGGGCCGACAAGCAGAACACCTTTCGGCATGGAAGCTCCCACCTTGGTGTATTTCTCCGGATTATGCAGGTAATCAACGATTTCCTGCAGATTTTCTTTTGCTTCTTCTTCACCGGCTACATCACTGAAGCGGATACCTTCGGTTGACGGTACATAAACTTTGGCATTGCTTTTTCCCATTCCAAATGCCATGGAATTCTTACCGCCCATCTGATTCATCATTTTGCGGCTCAGGTACTGTCCCAGGGCAATAAAGATGATCAGAGGAAGTACTCCTGTCAGCAGAAAGCCTGCAACCGGTGACAGTTGCTGATCGATCTCTTTTGAGAATTTTGCACCAGCCTTGTAAAGACGTTCTGTCAAAGTCGGGTCTTCCATCACGCCTGTTTTATAGATGGTATTTTTATCATCTTTATCTGTAAAAAGGATCTGATTATCCTCAATCTGGACATCATCAATCTTTTTATCTTCAATCTTCGACATAAAAGTTCCATAATCGACTTCTTTGACCATTGTTTTTGTGAGCATCGGGGTTACAAGCACATTAAAAACAATTATGATCAGAAGCACGATTCCATAATAATAAAGTAACGGCTTCTTTGGCGATTTTACTTCTTTCATTCGTGTCTCCTCCGATTTTTCTTCTTTTTTATCATTATATATTATAGTTCCATTTTCTGTCCTTTTGTATAGACAAAAAAAGAAAAGTGTTCGGTTTTTCCACACTTTTCCTTTTCTGTCCCAGATATTTTTCTTTTCCTGCGCGCCTTTTTCTACCGATAAGGGTTCAATGCCTTTTCTGCAAGATCCGGAAAATTCCCGATGATCGCATTGACACCGATCTTTGTAAAATATTCCATACTGTCCCAGTCATTCACAGTCCAGGTATTTACCTTCAGGCCATGATCAACCGCATCCTGTACATAACTTTCTGTCACCATTGGATATGCCGGATGCAGGAAATCCATCCCCAGTTTTCTTCCGTATTTGCCTGCTCCGACGATCCAGCTTTCTTCCAGAAGACCACATGGCATTTTTTCATCCAGTTCTTTCATTTTCAGACAGGAATAATGATTAAAAGATGAAATAATGATCTTATTTTCCAGTTCATATTCCCGAATCATTTCCAGTGTTCGCTCCTCAATTCCCGGATATGGAAAAATCCCCGTTTTCAGCTCAATGTTGGTAATGACCGGAAGATCTTTAAAATGCTCAAAGTATTCTCTCAATGTCGGAATCTCCATACTTCCATACCGGTCTCCCCATTTGCCGGAAACATCCATTGCTTTCAGCTGTTCCAGCGTATAGTCCTTTACGAAGCCATCTACACCTGCAGTCCGGTTCAGCGTTTCATCGTGCATGATCACCAGTTCTCCGTCTTTTGAAAACTGTACATCCAGTTCAATTCCGTCCGCGCCTGCTTCTACTGCTTTTTCAAAAGCAAGCATCGTGTTTTCCGGAAACTGTCCGGAAAAACCTCTGTGTGCAAAATTCAGTGTCACAGTTATCCCTCCTACAGCAAAATACAATCTTCTTTTCTGATACTCAGCCAGCATTCCGTAAAATCTCTGAGAAGTCCTGTCTCCTGAAACAGCACATCTGCATGAATCCTGACTCCTTCACAGCCAATACCATAACGGTAAACATTTCCCTGCGGAATGCCATCCACAATTTTTCCACGGAATACATAGCTATCCGTTTCATCCGGTCTTTCTTTAGATAATTTTACGCTCTCCGGCCGGAATGCGATTGTTTCAGACTCTGCTTTTGTTCCGGTCATCTTTTGAAATTCTTCAGATGATATTATATTATAACTTCCAATAAAAGATGCTGCAAATTTTGTTGCCGGTCTTGCATACATCTGTGCCGGTTCTGCCGACTGTTCAATCTTTCCCTCATAAAGAAGATGAATCATATCCGACATGACCATTGCCTCATTCTGATCATGGGTGACAAAAATGGCCGTAATGTCTGTCTCTCTCTGAATTCTCCGGATCTCCATCTGCAAAGATTTGCGGAGAAGTGCATCAATTGCAGAAAGCGGCTCATCCAGAAGAAGCACTTTGGGTTCTGTGACAATTGCTCTTGCCAGTGCGGCCCTCTGCTGCTGTCCTCCGGAAAGCTGTGACGGATAATTTTTTCCTTTATCTCCCAAACCTACGATTTCCAGCATTTCCTTTACTTTTGTATCGATCTGATTTTTTGACATCTTTTTCAGCTGAAGTCCGAATGCCACATTTTTTTCAACCGTCAGATTCGGGAATAAACTGTACTGCTGAAACACCATACCAATATCTCTTTTTCTTGGTTCTACATTTGTGATTTCTTTTCCATCCAGCCAGATCTTGCCGAAGGTTACCGTCTCCAGTCCTGCCAGGCAGCGAAGAAGTGTACTTTTGCCACAACCAGACGGACCGAGAAGTGTCACCAACTGTCCTTTTTCTATATCCAGATTAATATTTTTCAGTACCTGTGTACTGCCAAAATTTTTTACTATATTTTCAAAGCGTATATATCCCATAAATCATCCTGTCTTTCCTGTAATTTTGTCGCTGTTCACTTCGGTAAACGCATTTTCTGCTTCGTTTTATCGTACAGCTTTTCTGACACGGTTTTTCAGATGCAAAGTAACTGCCGCAATGATGAAAGTAATCGCCATGATCACAACAAATACTGCACTTGCTTTCATACTGTCCGATTTCATGGTCTGGTACAGATAAATCTGCATATTCTGGAAGGCGGTTCCGGTAAGGTTACGTACCAGCACATAATCTCCAAAAATGATTCCCACTGCAAGGAGAGAAGAAACCACAACCGATGAGATCAGATTCGGAACCACTACTTTAAAAAATGCATAAATTCTGGAACAGCCCAGCATCTCTGCTGCTTCTACCAGTGTGTGAACATTCACTGCTGACATTCCATTTTTGATTCCCTGGTAAATATAAGGCATGATGATCACGCTGTATGCGCCAAACAACATCACCATACGATTGGACAGAAATGTTTCGGAGCGTACATATGCAGCCAGAATACTGACCGACAGGATCACGCCCTGAATGGTATATGGTATCATGCAGATGATCTGTACATATTTATCCAGTTTCGGAAAATACAAGGTCGTTACAAACATTGCCAGAAGAATGATCACCGTTGTCAATACGATCGGCACCACGCAGATGACCAGACTTCGCAGAATACACATCAAAAACTCCGGATCCTGAAACAGTTCCACATAACTTTTTACAGAAAATCCTCTCGGTACGATTCCTGTCCATTTGTCGAACAAAGAATAAACGATCGTCACAACCAGGGGCAGAAGGAGGTACGAGATCAGCACCAGCATAACTGCTGCAGAACCTTTTTTTCTCTCTTTCATACTTTTTTAACCCCTTTCTGAAACTGTCTGCTGATTCCATTCGTCACAAAGATCATAATGACCATCATTGCCATCATAACTACAGAAAGCGCCCCACCAAGTCCTGGTTTCAGTTTGACCTCTCCGACAAAGCTTCCCGCAATCTGAATTGGAAGTAACGAAATATTGTTCATCATCAATGCATACACGGTCGCATATGCTGCCAGTGCATTTGCAAAAAGCACACTGAATGTTCCAAGGATTCCCGGCATCAGCACCGGAACTCCGACTTTTGTCCAGAAACAGGTCATATTTCCACCAAGAAGTGCAACTGCCTCTTTCCATTCTCTTCGTATTCCTTCAAACGCAGGAATCAGAAGGAGTGTTGCAAGCGGGATCTGGAAATACACATAGATCATACTCATGCCACTGGAGGTATACAGATTGTAGCCTGCCAGTCCCTCAATTCCAAGTTTCTGTCCCACATGCACCATAAAACCTGCATTTCCGAGAAGTATCATGTAAGAAAATGCCAGTGGGACTCCGGCAAAATTAGATACCATGTTCAGAACAGTAGTAAATGCTGTGCTGAGTTTTCCTGTATGATTATGAATTGCTTTTGCCCCGAGAAAAGCAATAATGATTCCAATGATTGATGATGTCAGTGATATTTTCAGACTGTTAACGATTGCTTTCTGATAAAGAAGTTTTGTAAAAACCTTCTCATAATTTTCTAGGGAAAAACCTGTCCCTCCATCTGGAAGGAAACTGTTGCCGATCACACTACAAAGCGGCACGATCTCGTACAATATGGCCACTGCCAGAAAAGGAAGCAGTGCCAGCAAATAAACGTATTTTTGTTTTTTCATGGAATTCCTCATAACGAGATGAGGGTATCTGAATATACTTCAACTTCACATACCCTCATCGTCTCTGGTTTCGTAATATTTTGTTTAATATTTACCTGATTCCAGTACTATTGGTTACTGTACCAGAAGTGGTGTGATCTCTTCCTGCCATCTTTCAACAACTGTTTCACAGGCTTTTGTGTAAGCATCTGTATCTTCCATCGGAATGGCATTTGCATAGTCTTCGGATTTGAATGTAGCATTCTGGATGTCATCCGGAATCTCTACATCTGTTCTGGTCGGGATCGCACCTGCTGCTGCAAGATTTGCCTGTCCTTCATCACTAAAGATATATTCTCTTGCAAGAGCTGCTGCACATGGATGTGGTGCATATTTGTTAATCACGGATGCATATCCACTCATGATAGAACCATCTGTCGGGATATTTGCCTGAAGTTTGTATTTTGTGATCTGATCTTTGTAAGGAATTGCTGTGAAGCTCCAGATAACACCTACCGGAATCTCTCCTGTCTCGAAGTTCTGCTGAAGGATATCCAGAGTATTGATACGTCCATCTTCTGCCATCTGTGTCCAGAAATCAAAAGCCGGATCCAGGTTATTCAGATCTCCGCCAAATGCATAGGCAGATGCGATAACTGCAGCCTGTGCGTTTCCACCGTTGATGTCTCCAAGTGCAACTGTATAATCACCATCCTTGATATCTGCCCAGGAAGTCGGTGCATTTTCCACTTCATCGGTATTGGTAAGGAAAGTAGTTGCTCCTGTATATGCGATCATCCATTTTCCATCTTCGCCTTTTGCCCAGTCCGGAACGCTGTCCCAGTAAGATGTTTTATATCCCTGTACAAGGTCTTCGTCTACTGCCTGTGCACCAAAAGCCTGTCCGACATCACCGATATCTTTGGTTCCTTTTTCGCCCTCTGTCTGGAACATCTGCAGTTCTTCTGCAGAAGACATATCGGAATCTGCATGTGTGATTCCGTATTTGTCGTTGATATCTTTCCAGGTAAGTCCCCAGTTAGCCCAGGAATCTGGCATACCAACGGATTCTACATCGCCTTCTTCTTTTGCCTTTGCGGTGATGTCATCAAGGGTCATGGAATTCAGATCTACGCTGTCAGCTGCAAATGTTACCATTGGACATGCCGCTGTTCCTGCTAAAATTGCACCTGTCATCACTGCTGCTACAGCCGGTTTAAATTTTTTATTTATCATTTTCTTTTTCCTCCGTGAGTGGTTTGTTTGCTTAACTCTGAGGATTATTGTAGTGGATGTGGGTGGATAGAACTATCCCGGATGTGTGAAATAAATGTTAAATGTAGGAAAAGTGAAAGGGGGTGGGTTGTGGGGGTGGTATTACGGCAGGGGCTTCCCGTGTATTATCGATACACAGACAGAGTAAGCCCCATATCCAGATGAAAACACTCGTGAGTACTGCGTTATGAGATGCAGGCTTAGCTTCCACCACCAAGCCCACTGTCTGAGCGAAGCGAGTTTGGGCGACTGGTGGATAATAAGCGCATGCAGCGGGTAGCAGACGCAGCGGTGTTTTATATCCTGGATATGGGGCTTATTATGTCGTATGTATAGATATATCACATAAATACTATAATCAATATGGCGGAATCAGAACTTACGAAAACGGGCGTATCTTGTTTCGAGAAGCTCTTCCTCGGAAAGAGATGTATATTTTTGAATGAAAGTACAGATTTTATCGTTCAGGCGTTCAGCCACCTGCCACATACTTTCCGGTGTCAGATTCTCCGGTTCAGGAATCACCTGCTCAATGATTCCTTTCTCATACAGATCCGATGCTGTCAGTTTCATGACCGCGGCAGCTTCTTTTGCCTTAGTACTGTCCTTCCAGAGAATACTTGCAAATCCTTCCGGTGAAAGAATAGAATATATGGAATTCTCCAACATCCATACCTGATCACCTGCTGCCAGGGCAAGTGCCCCACCGCTTCCACCTTCTCCTGTCACAATAGACAAAACCGGTGTTTTCAGTCCGGCAAGCTCCCAGAGATTACGGGCAATAGCCTCGCCCTGTCCTCGTTCCTCTGCCTCGATACCACAGAAAGCTCCCGGCGTATCCACAAAACAGATTACCGGACGCTGAAACTTTTCTGCCTGCTTCATCAGGCGCAGCGCCTTGCGATATCCTTCCGGCATCGGCATGCCGAAATTGTGTGCAATGTTTTCTTTGGTGTTGGTTCCTTTTTCCTGCACGATAACAGTGACCGGTTTTCCATGAAATTTTGCGATTCCACCGATGATTGCCTTATCATCTCCGTAATTTCGGTCTCCATGAAATTCCATAAAATCCGTAAAAAGTGCTTCTATATAATCACTGCCGGATGGACGGTCAATCTTGCGTGAGATCTGTACACGATCCCAGGCTGTGAGGTAAGGGTTGATGCCAGCTGGATTAGAATCTCCTCTATCCGAATCACGCTTGTCATTTGTCAGATTTTCAGAATCTGATTCCGGATGATCCGCGTGATGCAATTCAGCTGTATCCGTTCTGATCCTGTTTTCTGTTTTCCAGGATCCCGCATGTATCTCCAGGATCTTACCAAGTGTTTCCTTCAGATTCTCACGCCTTACAATATCATCTACAAAACCATGCTCAACCAGAAATTCTGCTCTCTGAAATCCTTTCGGCAGTTTCTGACGAAGAGTCTGCTCAATGACACGCGGACCTGCGAAACCGATCAGTGCACCTGGTTCCGCCAGAATGATATCCCCCAGCATCGCAAAACTTGCCGTCACGCCACCTGTCGTAGGTTCCGTCAAAACACTTACATAAAGCAGTCCGGCCTTGCTGTGACGTTCCAGCGCCGCGGAAGTTTTTGCCATCTGCATCAGAGATGTGATTCCCTCCTGCATTCTGGCACCACCAGAACAGGCAAAAATGATAATGGGAAGTTTTTCCTCCGTTGCACGTTCTACTGCTCTGGTGATTTTTTCGCCAACTGCCCAGCCCATGCTTGCCATCAGGAATCTTCCATCGCAGACTGCGATCACAGTATCTCTGCCATTTATTTTGCCTTTGCCTGTGACAACAGCCTCTTTGAGCCCGGTCTTCTCCTGAAGTGCCTGTACTTTTTCCGGATACCCTTTGTAATTTACAGGATTTCCACCGATCAGATCCTGATTCCATTCCTCAAAAGTTCCCTCATCAATCACCATCTGGATTCTACGATATGCATGTACACGGAAATATCCTCCGCATTTCGGACAGATATAATATCCCTGTTTTACATCCTCTGCGATGATGGCAGCTCCGCACTTGTTACATTTACGAAGAAGTCCTTCCGGTACCTCCGGCCTGGAAGCACGGACCGCACTATGGCTCTGTATTCTGGAAACAATTCTTGTCTTTTTGAACATGTTATCCAACTTCATGATCGTTCACTCCTGTTAATACCAAAACTATACGTTACTGTTCACTCCGTTTACAGTAACACTTTATTTATCTGCTTCCATTCTTTCGATGAATTCTACATCTGTATTTCCTGACTGAAAATCCGGATGATCCAGGATTTCATACTGATAGTCTACATTGGTATCGATTCCCTCTATGATCACTTCACCAAGCGCACTCTGCATCTTACGGATTGCTTCGGTACGGTTCTTCGCCCACACGATCACCTTCGCGATCATGGAATCATAATACGGTGGGATCGTATATCCACTGTACACAGCGGAATCAATACGGATTCCTTTTCCTCCTGGAAAATACATGTCCGTGATCGTTCCTGGTGACGGACGAAAACCTTTGGATGGATTTTCTGCGTTGATCCGGCATTCAATCGCATGCCCTGTCAGCTGAATATCTTCCTGCTTACAGGATAGTGGAAGCCCGGATGCAATGCGGATCTGCTCTTTGACAAGATCCACACCTGTCACCCACTCCGTAACCGGATGCTCCACCTGAATTCGGGTATTCATTTCCATAAAATAAAATCTGCCTTCTTTATCAAGAAGGAATTCAATCGTTCCGGCATTTTCATACCCGGCTGCTTTTGCCGCTTTCACCGCTGCCTCTCCCATTCTGGCACGAAGTTCATCGGAGATCACCTCACATGGGGATTCCTCGATCATCTTCTGATGATTTCTCTGAATGGAACAATCACGTTCCCCCAGGTGAATTACATTACCGAATTTATCTGCCATGATCTGAAATTCAATATGTCTTGGATGACGTACAAAATGCTCCACGTACATCGTAGAATCGCCAAAAGCCATCTGCGTTTCTTTCTGTGCGGTACGGAAACTTTCTTCAAAATCTGCCGGTGTATCAGCAACTCGCATTCCCTTGCCGCCTCCACCAAGAGCAGCTTTGATGATGACCGGATAACCGATCGTTTCGGCTTCCTTCATTCCCTCTTCTACTGTATAGATTGGATTTTTGCCACCAGGAATGATCGGAACCCCTGCATTTGCCATTGTATTTTTTGCCGCCTGCTTGTTTCCAAGACTTGCGATCACAGTTGACGGCGGCCCGATAAATGTAATATTGCACTGTTCACAGAGTTCCGCAAAACGACTGTTTTCGGAAAGGAAACCAAATCCCGGATGAATTGCATCCGCACCTGTAACGATCGTTGCACTGATGATATTTTCCATGCTGAGATAGCTCTCGGATGACGGTGCCGGTCCGATGCAGACTGCCTCATCCGCAAGCTGAGTATGAAGTGCATCTCTGTCTGCCTCTGAATAAACAGCAACCGTCTCTATTCCCATTTCTCTGCATGCGCGGATGATCCGTACTGCAATCTCCCCTCGATTCGCAATCAGCACTTTTTTAATCATAGTGTGTCACCTATCCAATCATAAAAGTCAGTTCTGCATCAACTACCACTTTGCCGTCAACACTTGCAACTGCATGACCGACACCAACCGGTCCTTTGCATTTGATGATCGTTGTTTCCAGACGGAGTTTATCCCCCGGAACAACTTTTCCACGGAATCTGCAGTTCTTGATCCCGCCAAAGTATGCGATCTTGCCTTTGTTTTCTTCCAGGCTTAAGATTGCCACAGCGCCTGTCTGCGCAAGAGCTTCCACCATCAGGACACCCGGCATTACCGGTTCCTGTGGGAAATGTCCTTTAAAAAAGTCCTCACGGAAAGTCACGCATTTATAACCGACAGCAAATTTGCCCGGCTCATAATCCTCGATATAATCCACAAGAAGAAATGGATGTCTGTGAGGAAGAATCTGTTCAATTTCTTTTACTCCTAATTTATTCATAATCTATACTCCTACAATGGAAACTTCGTTTATCCACATTAATTTCTCTGTACATTCGAATGATCCACATTTTTTCAGGTTTATACCCTGAATTTATGCAATCCGGAACAACGGCTGTCCATACTCTACTGCCTGTCCGTTTTCCACATAAATTTCCGCAACTTTACCGTCAAAATCACTTTCAATCTCGTTCATCAGTTTCATTGCTTCCACGATGGCAAGCGTCTGACCTTTTTTGACCTGATCTCCAACAGAAACAAACGGATCTGCGTCCTCGGCAGGTGCTGCATAAAAAGTTCCCACAAGAGGAGATTTTATAAGCATACCCTCTGGTTCACCATCTGCAATATCTTTCTCCATCTTTGCTTCTGATTCCGTGATCTGTCCCAACGGCTGCACTGTTTGGAGTCCCATAACCGGTACATTTGAAGAAGTGCCAGAAACCACAACGGTTTCTTTTTTCTTCTTCAGTCGGATGCGGGTACCATTTTCTTCGTAATCAAAATCTGTCAGTTCAGAATCTGATACTGTTTTTATTAATGTAAGAAGATTTTCAAATTCCATAATTATCAACCCTCATATTTCTTTACAAGAAGTGTCGCATTGTGTCCGCCAAAGCCAAGAGAATTGCTCATTGCATAATGGATCTCTTTTTCTACCGGAGCACCGATCGCATAGTTCAGATCACACTCTTCGTCCGGATCTGTGGTTCCAACTGTCTGGTGGATAAATCCCTCTTCCAGAGATTTAACGCAGGTCACAAATTCCACTCCACCGGCTGCACCAAGAAGATGTCCGATCATGGATTTTGTAGAATTTACAACCAGATTTTTTGCCGCATCTCCAAATGCTTTGTGGATCGCTCTTGTCTCAAACAGGTCATTGTGATGCGTACTCGTTCCATGCGCGTTAATGTATTCTACCTCAGATGGCTGAACACCAGCTTCTTCCATTGCAAGTTCCATTGCTCTGGCTGCGCCTGCTCCGTCCTCTGCAGGAGAAGTGATGTGGAAAGCATCTGCTGTTGCACCGTAGCCAACCAGCTCGGCATAGATTCTTGCTCCTCTTGCCTTCGCATGCTCCAGTTCTTCAAGAACTACGATTCCGGCACCTTCTCCAAGTACAAAACCACTTCTGTCTTTGTCAAATGGAATAGATGCTCTTGCGACATCTTCGGTCTTGGTCAGTGCAGTAAGTGCGGTAAAGCCAGCCACTCCTGTCGGACAGATACAACTCTCGGTTCCACCTGCCAGCATGATTTCCGCATCCCCATACTGAATTGCACGGAATGCATCACCAATGCTGTGTGTTCCGGATGCACAGGCTGTCACAACATCTGTACATTTGCCGCGGAGTCCCAGCTGAATAGAAATATTTCCTGCAGCCATGTTAGAGATCATCATCGGGACCATCAGTGGATTTACTTTTCCAGGTCCCTTGGTGAGGATCTTTTCATAGTTGTTTTCTACCTGCGGAAGACTTCCGATACCAGAACCAACAATAACACCCACACGGAAAGAATCCTCTTTTTCCATATCAAGGCCAGCATCCTCAAAAGCTTCTTTTGCTGCTGTCACTGCATACTGGCAGAATGGATCCATACGTCTTGCGGCTCTCGGATCCATATGATCTTTTGCATTAAAATCCTTAACTTCTGCTGCGATCTTTACCTTGTAATCTGTTGTATCAAATTTTGTGATCGGTCCGATGCCGACTTTTCCTTCACGGATTCCTGCCCAGAAATCCTCAACATTATTTCCAATAGGAGTAACGGCGCCAAGTCCGGTTACAACTACTCTTCTCTTACTCATATGACCATTCCTCCATCAACCTGAATTACCTGTCCGGTAATGTATGCTGCATCGTCAGATGCCAGAAAAGCTACTGCTTTTGCAATGTCTTCCGGTCTGCCGAAATGTCCCAGCGGAATCTGCGCAGCAGATGCTTTTTTTACTTCTTCAGATAATACTGCTGTCATCTCTGTCTCAATAAATCCCGGTGCAACTGCATTGACCGTAACACCGCGGGATGCAAGTTCCCTTGCTGCACTTTTGGTCATACCAATGATTCCTGCTTTGGACGCTGCATAGTTTGCCTGTCCTGCATTTCCTGCAATTCCAACTACAGATGCCATGCTGATGATGCGTCCACTGCGTTGACGGAGCATCTGTCTGGAAACAAAGCGCATCATATTGAAAGTTCCTTTGAGGTTGACATCGATCACCTGATCAAAGTCTTCTTCTGACATTCCCATCAGAAGTCCGTCTTTTGTGATTCCGGCATTGTTTACCAGAATATCAATGCTTCCATGAGTTTTTACAATGTCCTTTACGGCACTTTCACAGGCTTTATAATCCGTAACATTCCACTGTCCAATCTCAGCCTCTCCGCCTTTTTCCTCAATCTCTTTCTGCACTTCTCGTGCCCGTTCCTCAGAACCGTTATAATTGATTACAACTGCTGCACCTCTGGAAGCAAGCTCCAGGGCAATGGCTCTTCCGATTCCTCTGGAAGCACCTGTTACAACAGCAACTTTCTTCTTACTCTGCTCTGCCACTTATTTCTCTCCTCTCGGCATCTGCTGTGACCAGATGTACCTTCATCCGGTCTTATCAAATTTTATTTCAATTCCTCACACACCTGAACTGCTTCTTCCCAGCTGCCAATGTGATAAGCTTTTACATTTTTATCAATCTTACGAAGGAAACCTGTCAGGGTTTTGCCCGGTCCGATCTCAACGAAGGTGTCCACACCTTCACGAAGCATGGTTTCCACACTCTGCTGCCAGCGGACAGATCCACTGACCTGATCCACCAGAAGTCCTTCGATTCTTCCACAATCTGTGATTACTTCTGCGTTAATGTTTGCCACATACGGAACCTTTAATGGATTCATACTGACTCCTGCAAAAACCTTCGCCAGCTCTTCCCCTGCCGGACGCATCATCGGTGAATGAAATGGTCCGCTCACCTTAAGCGGAAGTACTCTTCTTGCTCCGGCTTCTTTTAAAGCAGTTCCTGCCTCAGCAACCGCAGCTGCCTCACCAGTGATAACGATCTGTCCCGGGCAGTTATAATTCGCAATAGAAACGCCCTCTCTGCCATTTAAAACATTTTCGATCACTGACGCATCCATTCCGAGTACTGCGGACATTGCGCCGCTTCCTTCCGGTGCTGCATGCTCCATAAAGATTCCTCTGGAACGCACTGTGCGGATTGCATCCAGATCACACATACCGCCTGCAACAGCAATCGCGCAATATTCGCCAAGGCTTAAACCTGCTGTCATATCCGCATGAAGTCCCATGGATTCAACAGCTCTTGTCATTGCCAGACAGGCAGTCACCATTGCAACCTGTGTATATTCTGTTTTATCCAGAAGATCATTTTCTTCAAAGCAAAGCTTCTTAAGATCGAGATTCACTGCCTCAGATGCCTGGTCAAATATTGTCCTGGATAAAGGACTTTTCTCATAAAAGTCTTTTCCCATTCCAATTGCCTGTGCACCCTGTCCCGGATAAATAAAAGCAATCTTACTCATTTACACTTACTCCATTCATCAGTCTGCGTGCATCGGATACAGTAGATTTAATAATATCCTCGCAGGAACGTTCTTCTTTGATCATACCTGCGATCTGTCCTGCCATCAGGCTGCCATTCTTAGCGTCACCATCCTGAACTGCTCTTCTGAGACTGCCAAGAGTCATCTTTTCCAGTTCCTCAAACGGTGCGCCCTCTTTTTCCATTTCCAGATATTTGCGTGCCATATCATTGCGAAGAACACGGATCGGATGTCCCGTACTTCTGCCTGTTACACGGCTGTCGATGTCTTTTGCTTTAAGAATACTGTTCTTATAATTTTCATGGATCACAGATTCCTTAGATGCTGCAAAAACAGTTCCCATCTGGATTCCTCTGGCACCCAGCATAAAGGCTGCTGCCATACCTCTGCCATCTGCAATACCACCCGCTGCAATCACCGGGATATTCACTGCATCGACAACCTGTGGAACCAGTACCATTGTGGTAAGTTCTCCGATATGTCCTCCGGCCTCTGTACCTTCGGCAACGACCGCATCTGCACCGCAGCGCTCCATACGTTTTGCAAGTGCTACAGAAGCAATGACCGGAATAACCTTAACTCCGGCTGCTTTCCAGTCTGCCATGTATTTTTCCGGACTTCCTGCACCTGTTGTCACTACCTTGATGTCCTCTTCCAGGATTACCTTTGCGATCTTGTCTGCTTCCGGATTCATCAGCATGATGTTTACACCAAATGGTTTGTCAGTCAGCTTTTTTGTCTCGCGGATCTGTTCTCTTACCCACTCTGCCGGTGCACCGCCTGCAGCGATCAGTCCAAGACCGCCTGCATTGGATACGGCTGCTGCCAGATGATAGTCTGCAACCCAGGCCATACCGCCCTGGATCACCGGATACTCAATTCCTAATAATTCTGTGATCTCTGTCTTCATAAATTTATGTCCTCTCGATCAGCCAGGTTGACGATTACGCCTGATGCTCTGTCAGATAGTTCATTACATCTGCAACTGTTGTGATCTGCTCAAGATCCTCGCTTGGGATTTCTACAGAAAATTCTTCCTCAAATGCCATTGCAAGTTCAAAGAGATCCAGGGAATCTGCATGAAGATCATCTTTAAAAGATGTCTCTGCTGTGATTGTTGCTGCGTCTGCTCCTAAGTTTTCTGCTGTAAGTTCAATAATTCTTTCTAACATTTTTGTTTTCTCCTTTTTCTGTTTAATTTTGATTTAATTTATAGTTAAGTCACAGAATCTGGTCATATTCTTAAATTCTGTTCCTTTTTTACTTTTTATCTTTCCAGGTCCCACTCCAGTACGCTGGCTCCCCAAGATAATCCTGCTCCAAATCCTGCCAGGACCAGCTTCTGTCCCTTTTTCAGGACACCTTCTCGATTCAGTTCATTCAGCAGAATCGGAATGCTCGCGGATGAGGTATTTCCATATTCCTGAAGATTCATTGGAAACTTCCCGATATCCAGGCGAAGCCGCCTCGCAACTGCATCCACAATTCTCGCATTCGCCTGATGAAGAACAAACCAGTCAATGTCTTCTATAGAAAGTTCATTTTCTTTCAAAACTTCCTGTATCACCTGCGGAACCTTTCGGACCGCAAACTGAAAGACATCCTTGCCATTCATGGTAATGTATTCTGTTTTTGATTCTTTTGGATCCTGATCAATACTGCGGGCTCTTCCAAGCACTCCCGGTCCGGTCAGTGCCGGTCCGCCTTTTCCATCAGAATGAGCCACCGGCCGATAACTCCGCCCCTCTGCTGCCTTAAGAAGAACCGCTCCGGCCCCATCCCCAAACAGGATACAGGTTCCGCGATCCGTCCAATCCACCAGACGAGAAAGGCTCTCACTTCCAATGACCAGGATCGTTCGATATATTCCAGAAGCAATATAAGCCTGGGCAGTGTTGTAGGCAAAAAGAAATCCGCTGCATGCGGCATTGAGATCAAATCCAACGGCTCCCGAAGCTCCAAGTGCTTCCTGCACCTGGCAGGCGGTACATGGAAAAACCCGGTCAGCTGATCCGGTAGCCACTAGGATCATATCGATTTCTTCCGGTGAAACACCAGCTTCTTCAACTGCCTGGCGACCGGCCTCAACAGCCATGGAAACGGTTGTTTCCTCTTCTGCTATATGACGCCACTCCACACCTGTACGCTCCCGGATCCACTCATCACTGGTCTCAACAAAACCGGCGATCTCGTCATTATCCATGACTCGCTTTGGAACACAGGCTCCCGTTCCCCGGATGACACCGGTTAAGGTCTGTTCTTTATTCATAATAATTGTTTCCTCATATTCCTGATTTGTTTTGGTTTTAGAATATTTTGATTATCAAAGTATATATCCAAAAAAAATAAATGTCAAGCATAAATTTGAGCTGAAGAGGTCATCTGACCTTTTCAGCTTTTGCTTTTTCTATCTTATCTTTCTCATTTGTACGGATCAGGCCAAACTCCAAAAACATGCTGAAGATATATGAGATTCCAAAGATCTGCCCGATTGATTTTGGTCCACGATATTCCGGAAGAAGAAGATATGCTGCTCCATTGATTTCTTTGAATTTCATCTCAGCGAGGACTTTGTGGAATGCCAGCATCACGGAGCTTCTGGTCAGGGTCTTGCTTGTCTCCTTACGTGAGATCAACAGTTCTCCACTGTAGTCTCCGTTTTTCTTATGCTTTACCATATAGGAAAATTCCAACCCGGAAAGCGTATAGAAAGCTTTTCCCTGGTATGCAAGCACCCCTGCCCAGAGAAGCCCCTCTAGCTCCTCCATATTCCTTTGCTCCACGATTGCCTGATGGAGTTCCTCAATGACTGCTGTATTTGCTGACATAACGCTCCGCCTCTTCCTTCTGAACTTTTTCTGCTCTTCTTCTGCTCTTTCTTTTAAACATACCCATACCAGCCATGATTGTCAACAGGTGTCTTTTATATGTTTTTGTCAGAGTCGAATTACGCTTCCCTCTGTACCTTCCTCCTACAGCTGTCCTGGGGACTGCATTCGCAAATTTTCCCATTTGTAGATTATCTCTGCTCTATACTTGTGACTGCATTCGCAATTTTTTTCATTTGTAGATTATCTCCGCGCTATACTTGTGACCGCATTCACAATTTTTCCCATTTATAGATTATCTCTGCTCTATACTTGTGACTGCATTCGCAATTTTTCCCATTTACAGATTATCTCCCCTCCAAACCAATGACTGCATTCGCATTTTTTCTCATTTGCAGATTAATATTTACGCCAGATGAAGCAACGCCACCTCCCTGCACCTCCTCCCCTACGACTGTGTCTGGGGATGCTTGCAGGCAGGCTTATCCCGTGTATGGACAATGAATACTCGCGAGGCTTGCGTCACGAGATGCAGGCTAGTTTCCGCCACCAAGCCCACTGTCTGAGCGACAGCGAGTTTGGGCGACTGGCAGATAACAGACGCATGCAGCGAGTAGCAAACGCAGCGGTATTACAAGTCCATACACGGGATAAGCCTACCGTAACTCCCCACCACATCCATTCATATAATGCATATCTCCGCCCCTTTTTTTCATGCTTCCGCATCCCCCCAGGAGGCTTGTTTTCCCCCTTCATTTTGTTAAAATAAAGAGAACACAAAGAACTGTGTTATCTCCCAAATAAAGTGCATGACCTCCACATATTAATGCACATTCAATTCAACCCATAAAAAAGATACTTCCAATCCGCGGGAAGTGTCTTTTTTATAGTGTTTCCAATTCATGATCTTCATTCATGACCGCAAATCTTTTTCCCAGCTTCTCAGCCAGCTGCCTGTTATGTGTAATCGTGATCAGCGTTTTTCCAGCCTTATGAAAATCCTGCAAAAACTCCGTCAGCATATCCTGTGTTTTTTCATCTAGTCCTGCAAGCGGCTCATCAAGAATCAGCACCTCCGGATTCAGTGAAAGAATACAGGCAAGAGACACCTTTCGCTTCTCGCCTCCACTCAAATGATATGGCGGTCTTTCCCTAAGCTTTTCTATCCCGAACAGCCGCAGACAGTCTTCTGTTCTTTGCCGTATTTCAGCTTCAGGCAATCCCATCTGGATCGGTCCAAATGCAATTTCTTCCTCTACACTTCCACAAAACAACTGCGTATCCGCATTCTGAAACACATATCCCATCTGCTGATGAAACCACTTGGCAAACATTCTGTCCTTCAACACTTTCTCAGTTATCTCATGGTCCTTATAAAAAAAATGTCCCTCGGTTGGAAATATAATCCCATTCAACAACTTGATAAGTGTTGATTTTCCACATCCATTCGGTCCCTGAATGACCAAAGAATCACCCTTTTCAATATGAAGATCAATATATCTGAGCGCCACCTCATGCTCATAAGCGTAGCACACTTTTTGCAGATCGATCATATTTATCTCCTCTCAATCACATCCATCACGCAGCTATTTTATTCAGATAAATAAACAACGCTGCACAGCCAGCCATTATCAAAATATAAAAAATATCACTCACGCACGGCTCATATTTTTGTTTTTTTTCATACTCTCCTGTAAATCCCCTGCAGCACATAGCCGCATACATTTCCTCAGCCATCTCACTGGATTTAAGAAATGTGATGCCAAGAACACCTGAAAAAGATCTCGCCTTGTCCGGATTTTTCCCGACTGATCTCAAGCTGATTGACCGCAGAATATCCACACAAATCTCACCCAGGACTGAGATATATTTTAACGTAATATCCAATGTGAAAATAAACAGTGCCGGAACATGAAAAGTCCTCATGCTGGCGGTAAGTTTATTCCACGATGTCCCTGCTGAAAGGATGCCGACAAGAGTCACCGAAACATACACCCGCGCGGTAATATTAGCCATAGTCTGTGGATTTCCCATAAACACTGCCGGTAAAAGAAGAAAAGTTGAAATCAGCACCGCCCCGGCTGTTCCGCTTAATATCTGCCGGAGCGCTGCTGCCGAAAAGAAAGCCAGACGGACCGTCACTGCTGCACACATGATCAGCACAAACAGATAATTTTTTGAAGAAGCTGTCAGAATTATAAATAATATCGCATAAAACAATTTAAGAGAAGGAGCAGCAGAAAATCTGCCATCCTTCCCTTCGTTAAATCTTAATTTAGAAAGCACAGACAAAACAGATTTTGTACTTTTAGTCAGAAAAGCCTCTTTGTCTCCAGAAGGCGTGTAGTCCTCTTCCTGACACATCCATGATGGAAACTCTGTTTTTTCTGTTCTATGATCATTCATCTTTATGCCGCTTTCTTTTTAAAGTCAACCTTGTCCTTCATAAGTGAAGAAACGATTTTAAAGAAAATTACCAGAAGTGCCACACCAACGACAGCTGAAAGAATATATCCAGTCCATTCCGGCATGCCTGCCATTGAATAATCCGGAAACAGTGTAGAGAGTTCAAATCCACCTTTCATTCCTGCCGGAGTGTACCCTAGCTGTGTACCACCACTGACAAGCGTTGCCATCTCATCTACGCCCCATTCGCCCCAGGCTGTTCCTGTAGCTAAAAGGCCGATCGGTGTTAAAACAATGAGCACTGCTGCCAGTATATATAATGGTTTAAATGTAGTCTTATCCGGAACCGCATCCAACGCTGCCGGAGCTGCTTTTTCTACGAATGTCAGTACCACTACCGTAAGCACGATCTCTGCCAGACCAAACAAAGTAATATGTCCGATCATCATTGCTGGTATTGACACACTTAAAGGATATGGACAATAAAGAGCCTGTCCTGCTGCATCCCTAAACAATAATGGCTGTATACCAAATTCAACTGCCGCACAAAAAGCGGCCGCATTGATTCCCAAATAGGACCCGATCGCTGCACTGAGTTTACGCTTTCCAGTCTTTTTAAAAAGCAGCTTATACAAGAAGAATCCCAGATACGGCAATACAAACGCCATATTAAAGCAGTTTGCACCAAATGCAAGAATTCCTCCATCTCCAAAGAGCAGCGCCTGTATCAACAATGCAATGGAGACCGATATGCACCCGGCCGCCGGACTTCCTGTAAGGATTGCAATAAGAGTTCCTCCTACAGCATGTCCTGTTGTTCCCCCTGGAAGCGGTACGTTAAACATCATTCCAAGAAATGAAAAAGCTGCACCAATACCAAGAAGCGGCATCTTTGCCTTTGGTATTTCTGTTCTTACTTTGTTGATTGAGTATCCCCAGACCGGGAGCATGGCTGCTGTCATTACAGCACATGTTGACGGACTTAAATAGTTCTCAGGTATATGCATAAATATACTTCCTTTCCCTTTGAAAACTTTATTTCATTTGGTGCGCGCCTCTTAATAAGCTATATTGTAGCACCACATTAAAGCGTCAACAACCCACCCTGGGGGATGCATAAATATTCCATTTTGATATACGTAGCTATCTTTTTGTTATAGGTCGAGACTACTATCCCACGCATATCCAATCTCTTCTGCAATCTTTTCTGCAACAGAAACATCCAGATTATCACTGATCAGTCCCAGCGTCATATCGATTGCAGCCATGGTCGTACTGCAGGAATAATACTTCCCGTCAGAAATCCATTTCTCACCATCAATATAGTCAATTCCTACTGTAAACATCCGCTTCCAGTTTTCATCATACGCATAATCTGCCACCTGCCGGTGGAACAAAAGCCCCGTCCTTGCCAGCATCGCAGAAGCATTCTGAGCCATCATGCAAAAAGATGCCTCCTCCACAGCCTGTTTCAGCTGCTGCTGGCCATTTTCTCCCTCCATATGAAGAAAACTCTTAACTCCCGTTCCGCCCGGGATCAGAAAAATATCTTCGATTTCCGCTGGATTCAACGGTTCTGTCCACACTTTCACTCCCTGTTTTCCAGTGATCAGCCCCCCGCGCAGCGAAATATAACGAATGTAAAAATGCTCCGGCACTCGACCAAAAACTTCTGCCGGACCAAACGCGTCCATCACTTCAAAATCATCAAACAGAAAAACATTGACTACCATAGTTCCTGCCCTCCAACTATTATTTGCTACTTATTATAGTAATTGCCCTATAAAACTGACTCAACTTATAGTAATCGCCCTATAAAACTGACTCAACCAGTTTCTTTGTATAATCCATCTTCGGATGATTGATGATCTCATCCGGAGTCCCGCATTCCACAACCTTTCCCTGATAGAGCACCAGTACTCTGTCACAGAATTCCTGCACTAACGCAAGGTCATGGCAGATAAAAAGAAACGACAGCTCTTCCTTCTCCTTTAATTCTCTCAAGAGCTCCAATATCTGCTTCTGTACCGTCACATCAAGCGCACTCGTAGCTTCATCACAGATCAGAATCTCCGGTCCGACTGCCAGAGCCCTTGCAATCGCAGCCCTCTGGCACTGACCACCACTGACCTGATGTGGATATCGGTCCACATATTCCTTCTCCATCCCGCATTTTTCGAGAAGATTTTCCACACGCTTACGTGTTTCAACACGGCTTATCCCCATATTCCGAAGACTTTCCCCAATTCCGTCTCCCAGTGTACATCTTGGGTCAAACGATTCCATCGGCATCTGAAAAACCATCTGTACATCCTGGTAAATATCACGCAGAGCCTTCCCCCTGGCATGCGTAATATCCTGCTCTTTAAGAAAAATCCGTCCCTCTGTGGCAGGTTCCAGATGCGTGATCATCTGCGCGATCGTGCTCTTTCCGGAGCCGGATTCACCTACGATCCCGAGACACTCACCCCGCTCCAGTTCAAAGCTCACATCATCCACAGCTGTAAACTCTTTTTTCCCCGATACAAAGACCTTTTTCAGATTCTCTGCCTGCAAAATAATTTCTGACATATCAAACATTCCTCTTCAGAATACAAACTTTATAACAATCCTGGCATATCTACATCCCTGACTTTTTCAGTCTCAGCACAGATTCCATCAGCTTCTTTGTATACGAATCCTGTGGATTTTCCAGAACGTTTTCTGTCTCCCCATACTCTCTGACATGCCCATTCTGAAGCACCAGAACCCGGTCTGCCATCATCCTCACCACACCGATGTTATGGGTTACAAGAATCATCGCTGTGTTGTATTCTTCCCGCATAAACAGAAGCTCTTCCACTACCTGTTTCTGCACCGTTACATCAAGCGCACTCGTTGGTTCATCCGCCAGCAAAAGCTTAGGCCGCATGATCATGGCTGTACAGATTCCCACTCTCTGATTCATTCCCCCTGAGAGCTCAAACGGATAGCTGTCCAGCACGCGATCCGCGTCATTAAGCCCGATCTTTTTCATGATCTCACCTGCACGATTCCTGACCTCATGCCTGCTTGCTTTTTCATGTTCTGACACTGCCTCATATATCTGAGCCCCAATTTTTCGTACCGGACACAATGCAGATTTGCAGTCCTGAAACACCATTCCAATCTCTTTTCCAAGATACCTGCGGAGTTCTTTTGTACTCATATCGGTAAGATTTTCTCCCTTGTACCAGATATCCCCTTTTGTAACCAGACCTTCCTCGCCCAGAAGCCCCATGACTGCCTTGATGATCGTACTTTTTCCGCTTCCAGACTCACCTACGATCCCCAGAATCTCGCCCTGCTTCAATTCAAAACTTACGTCCTGGACCACTGGTTTTCCATTATAAGAAATTGTCACATGCTCTACACGAAGCAATGAACTCATAACCAATCATTCTCCTCAGAATTTAGCTGCTGCAAACAACCGTAAAATTTACTCTACATCCAGATCTGCAGTGATCTCATAATAATCACATGGATGTGCTGCCATTCCCTTAACATTTGATTTTGTCACGATTCCCATGTTCAGATGAGATACAAAGAAGAATGCATCATCATCTAAAATATCCTGCTGAAGTTCCACTGCAAGCTTGCCTCTTTCGTCCTTATCAAAGGTCTGATGAAGCTTCTCTGTCAGCTTGGTAACCTCGTCATTCTGGTATTTTCCATAGTTCTTGGAACCAACTACTGTACTGGTAAAGAAGTACTCCGGATCACCGGTCGGTGCAGTTGTTGTAGAGCTTACATACACATCAAAATCTCCATTTTCTGCAAAGGTTCTGTGGTCAGAAGTGTTGTTTACCTGCACGTCAATACCGATATCTTTCAGTGTAGCCTGTGCATATTCTGCAAGCTTTGGCTGCTCCAGACGAGTCGGATAAGTCAGCCAGTTGATGCTTAATTTTTCGCCATCCTTATCCACATATCCGTCACCATCTGTATCTGTCCAGCCGGAATCTTCAAGGAGTTTTTTCGCTCCATCCGGGTCATAAGAAACAGTTTCCACTGCATCATTTCCATAAGAAAAACTGCTCGGGAAAGCTGCCTTTGCCGGCACTCCACGGCCCTGCATGATCACAGAACAGAAGCCTTCTTTATCGATTCCCATCTCAACAGCCTTGCGGATATTCTGATCCTGCATAAGCTCTGATTCCATATTAAACTGTCCAAAGAAACAGCGGCTGGTCGCGCAGGAATTGATGGTATAATCCGGATTATTTTCAAACAACGGATAGTTATCATACTGCAGTCCATAAGTACCCTGGATATCCCCTGTCTGCAGTGCTGCTGTCAGAGCACTCCCATCTGCAAAGGATTTTACTGTGATATTATCGACCTTAACATCGCCGCCCCAGTAGTCTTCATTTTTAACAAGATCGATCTGGGTAGGTGTAACATTCGTTGCAACATATGGGCCTGTTCCAGCTACATTTGCAGAACCGCCTTCCCCTTGGATTCCATAGTCCATATCAATGATCGCACCATATGGATCACCAAGATAATTGATGATCGCCGGACATGGTTCTGTGGTATAAATAGTAAGTGTCAGTCCATCTGCGTCAATATGATCAATCTTCAGATCATAAGGTGCACGGTCATGAACTGCGATCAGATCTTCCAGACATTCCTTAACAGCTTCTGCATCCATGGTACGTCCACTGGAGAATTTTACTCCGTCACGAAGCGTGATCTTTACGGTTGTATCATCCACAAATTCATAATCTGTTGCCAGCCACGGCTCCACTTCCATATTGTCATTGTATTTAAAAAGAGTCTCTCCAACACCATAACGGAGTGCACTCCAGCCGGAATAATTGTCATGCGGATTCAGGCCTGCATCACCCATTTCTTCGCTGTATCCGGTTGTTCCATAGACAAAAGATTTTCCTCCGTTTGCCCATACACTTGTGGTCATTCCTGCTGCAAGCATAGCTCCTGTAAGAATTGCTGCGATCAGTTTCTTCTTCATAATCTGTACTTCCTTTCTAATTTTTAGCTCTTTCTTTTGGATCCATAAAATCTCTGAGCGTATCGCCCAGAAGATTAAATATCATAACTGTAATAAATATCGCCAGTCCCGGTGCAAGCGCCATCCACGGCGAGATCTGAAGCATACTTCTTCCATCATTGATCATACTTCCCCACTCTGCCATTGGTGGTTTTACACCAAGTCCAAGGAAGGAAAGCCCTGCCAGTTCCATCATCATCGTTCCGATATCAAGCACCGCTGTAACCAGGATCGGGCCTGCAATATTCGGCAAAATATGCTTAAACATAATCTTAATTGTACTGCTCCCCGAAAGCCTTACCGCCATCAGATACGGAGAATCTTTCTGCGCAAGCGTCAGCCCTCTGGCTAATCTGGCAAACTTTGGCCAGCCGATCACCGCAAGCGCTATAACTGCATTTTGTATGCCTCCACCAAGCACACCTGCCACTGCAAGTGCAAAAACAAGGCTCGGAAATGCCAGAAAAAGATCCGATATACGCATCAGGATTGTGTCTGCAGTTCCGCCGCACCAGCCACAGATAATACCGATCACTGTTCCAACTACAGTGACAATTGCTACCAGAAGGAGCGTTGCATAGATACTGATCGTACTTCCCACCAGCACCCTTGAAAACATGTCTCTTCCATATCGATCTGTCCCCAAAATATGCTCCGCGCTCGGCGGTTTCTGTGCCTGCAGAAGATCCTGAATGTCCGGATCATATGGGCATAGCTTCCGTGCAAAAGCTGCCACGATCAATAAGATTATCGCCAATATTGCAAAGAAGATCAGCTTCTCTCTGACATGATTTTTACGCACCTTCTGCCTGCGGACAGAGACTGTTTTTTTCTTACTTTTCTGCTCTCTCATGCTCTGTCACCTCCCAGTCTTACGCGAGGATCCAGATAATGATAGATGATATCCGTGATCAGATTTACCACCACATAGATGATCGCCATCCACGCCACATACGCCTGGATGATCGGATAATCTCGCATTGTAATAGCATCCACTGCCATCTTTCCAACGCCATCCCACATAAAGATCGTCTCAACGATCGTTGTACCTCCAAGCAAGTTTCCGATCGACAAAGCAAGCAGAGTAATAATCGTAAGCATCGAAGATTTCATCACATTTTTCCAGATGATCACGCTGCCTCGTACCCCTCTTGCACGCGCTCCAATCACATAATCCTTGTTCAGTTCCTCCAGAACGGTTGCTCTCACCTGTCGCGTATACTTGGATGCCATCGATAATGTAAGCGTAAGTGTTGGCAGAACAAGGCTCAATGCCACGTTGTCTGTTGTGATCACAGGAAGCCACCCAAGCTTGATCGAGAAGAAATACATCAGCACCAGCGCTGCAAAAAAGTTGGGCATAGAGTTCCCGATAAAACTCAAAAAACGGATCAGATAATCACTCCATTTGTTATGTTTTACCGCTGAAATAATACCCAGCGGAATCGCAACAAGCATCGTCAAAAGCACCGAAGATACCGTAAGCAAAATCGTTGCCGGAAGCTTTTCTGCAAAAGTATCGTAAACATCTCTCTTGGAAACATAGCTCGTTCCCATTTCCCCGGTCACCATTCCTGCAAACCACTTTGCATACTGTACAAGAAACGGCTGATCCAGCCCATACTCCTTTTTTGTCTGGTCAATGACCTCCTGCGAGACAGAAGCACCTGCGTTATCATACATATAAGTAACCGCATCACCACCCGCAAGCCGCATCATCGCAAAAGACAAAAAAGTGATCCCGATTAAGATCGGAATCAACTGAAGAAGCCTTTTAATAATGTATCTAATCATGAGTACTCCTTTATGTCTGTCTGAAAACAAATAAACATATCCGTGCATTAATTCGTTAAATAAAGTCTAACAAATCAAAAAAAAGCACACAACCCCTAGGGAGGGTTATGTGCTATTCCAAAAAGGAATATCACTTGTACATTATGGAATAAGTCTTTTTTAACTTTTATGCAGCCGAGTCATCAGGAAATCAATCAGTTCCTGTACACTTTCATCGATTTTCTCTCCCTTGTGGACAATATAACCGAAGAGCACCTTGCTGTCCCCCATATCCAATGGAATTCCAGGTGTTGTACCCGTTTTATTCTCTGAAAGATAGCTTCCACTCACATTGGAAACCCTGCTGTTTTTCAGCATCTTTTCCATAATGTAGTCACTGTTTGTCAGTACGGAAATGTCAATAGCCTTCCACTGAAAAGAATCCTCATGCACAGAACCAATGTCAAAAAACTCATCCTGATAGTTCTGAATAAACCGGACTCCATCCAGATCTTTCAGCTCAACTTTGCTCTTACCAGAGTCATAAAGCTCCGTCTCTTTTCCCGGATAAAACACCACATCCGTCTCATACATCGGAACAAACTGCAGCTTATTCCGGGATATTTCATGCAGAAAATTCTCCTTCTGCTGACTCAGGATATAGACAAAACCGATGTCGTCCACATAGTCTCTGACACGGTCCATAACGCTCCGAACACCTGCCGTAGTCAGCTGAAAATGATAGTTTTTCTCATAAGTTTCGTTATAAAAATCCACAAACTGATTCGCAAACCAGGAGCTCGGATTCAGCGAAACACGGATCCATTTTGTCATTCCGTGCGACGCCATATTCTCCAGCGCATCGATCTCATTTGTAATCCTGCACGCATATCGATATACCTTCTGCCCCTGCACCGTCAGCCGGATTCCCCTTGGAAGCCGCTCAAAAAGCTGCATTCCAAGAGCATCCTCCAACGCCTTGACAACCTTGCTCACACTCGGCTGCGTAGAATAAAGAACCTTCGCTGCATCACTGAAAGAACCCGTCTGTGCACATACTACAAAATACTGTAATTGTTTTAAATCCATATTATTTTACCGTTCTCAGCATAAACAGCGGTGTCGGATTATAGAACTCATCTTTCTCAAGATAGATCCTGCTGCTGATGCCCAGATCCACATGGAACTCCTTCAGACTCATCGCTCCCAGCGTCTCCAGATCCCATGCCGGACGACTGTAAGAACTGATCGGAAGCTGCCGTTTGATCTCCTCACACTCACGCATCATCTCGTTTCCAAGCATATTGTGGGCATGATTTTCCGGCAGATCTTCCACATTTGAGAAGTCTGTAATTCCATAATTTGCATCAAAATTCAGCAGCACACCGCCCTTTTTCAGCACACGAAGCCACTCTCCATATGCATGCTTTACGTGCGGCAGCGTCCAGGTCAGATTCCTGGAAACGATCACATCAAACGTACCTTCCTGGAACTCCGGATTCTCCGCATCCATCACCGCAAACTCACACTCTGCCTGCTCCTCTTCTGCCAGCTGCTTTGCATTCTTGATCATATCCGGTGTCAGATCGATACCTGTCACCTGATGACCAGCCTTTGCCAGAAGAATCGTAAAAAATCCTGCTCCACATCCAACGTCCAGGATGCGAAGCTTTTTATTATCATCAGGAAGCTGTGCCTGGATCTCCTTCATCCAGCGGTCCGCCATCGCACTGTGAAGCTCCGCACGCCTCTGTTCCAGAAAGCTCTCGCTGCGTTTTTCCCAGTAGTTAACGATACGCTCTTTGCGCTCATCATAGCGACTTACAATACGTCCATAGGTCACCATCGGACCATTTCCAACCACCTGAAGCGTGCCCGTCTGATACAAGATCACCCCGTCAAACTCCGCCTCACTGACTTCCTTAACCTTGCCTTCATAGTCACGGACTTCACCCAGGATATCGCCCTCCTGGATCATGTCACCGACCTTTTTAAACGGATACCAGAGCCCGTTTTCTTCCGCATCTTGATAGCGCACATCTGCCACCTCGAGCGGATAATACGTACGAAAATCCTTCAATCCCTGATAGATTCCCATGTGACACAGAATATTCCGGACGTCTCTTCGAGTTGAACGAACCTCCTCATAATTCCAGTCGCCCATGCCGCCACGCTCGATCAGGATACTCGGGATTCCCTGCGAAGCCGCATAATTATACGAACCACCCGAAGCCACGTTGGACTTTACCATATATGGCACATCCACCTGCTCCGCCATCTCACGAGAAACCTTAACCACATCCTCCGGTGCAGCTCCCGCATAATACACATACGGAGTCAGCTTCTCATAATCATCTCCACTGTGCAGATCAATATAAAGATCAGCCACCGGCTGCAGCTCCTGCGAAACCGCCCATGCCAGACGCTCCATCTCCGTACCATCCGGGTTTCCCGGAAATTCACGGTTCAGGTTCTTTGCATCCGCCAGCCCCATACTTCCATTACGCGCCTCAAAAGCCGGACGGTTCAGCACCTTCACGATAATGATCGTACCAGTGACCTTCTCAATCTTAAGCTTTTGTGAAAGCTCGATCGCCGCCTGGATTCCCACATACTCCCCGGCATGCACACCGGCAGTGATCAGCATCGTCTTACCTGTTCCATGTCCATGAAGCACCGTTGCCGGAAAACGCAGTTCTCCATTCGCCAGTTCCAGCTCGCCATTCCATTTTTCACCAGGCTCAACCGTAATGTTTTTCAGATGAAAAGCCTCTCTTTTGCGTCCACTTAAAAGGAAGATTGGAGAAGAACTATTGTTAATGATCTCTTCTTCCGTCCAGACCTCTTTCCAGACATTTTCATCACAAAAAACATCCAGAAAACCAGTTTTTTTCATCGTATCCAGATCCCACTTCGGACGTTCCAGACGACTCAACGGAACCTGACGCGCAATCTCTTCCATCTTCTCAATGTCCGTGCCACTGTAGTAGTCTTCTACATTCTGCGCTTCTGTCTGCTGACGATCCTTCTCGTATCCGCTGCGTTTCTCTTCATTATATAAATGTCCATACCAGTCTGCATCAAAATTATAAAGCCTTCCGCCCGGCTTCAGCACACGCAGCCATTCTTTATATGCCAGATCCGGCCGCGGCAGATTCCAGGTCACATTCCTCGTCACAACCACATCAAAGCTGTTGTTCTCCACATCAAGAGCCTGCGCATCACCGGTTTTCCACACTATACACTCCGCTAATCCACCGGCATTGCTCTGCGCCTCCTTTAACATCTCTTCCGTATAGTCGACCGCCGTCACCTGATAGCCGGCCTCTGCAAGAAGTATTGCAAAAAATCCAGGGCCCGTTCCTACATCAAGGATTTTTATTTCCCCTGGTTCACGTTCCGGGAACGCCTCCCTCAGCAGACTCAGAAGCTTGTCTCTCCACATCGTCCGCCTCGCATCCGCCATCTCCTGCTGATTATATTCCGAATAACCCCTGGCACGATTCGTCCAGTAGTCATGAATTTCATTTTTCAAGTCAGTCATAATTATTTTCTCCGCCTAAAATAGTATTCTTTTAGTATATAAAAAAAAAGCCCCCACCACAAGCCTGTGGGGGGGATAAAGCCAACGTTTCTATTATTTCTTTCCATTAAAAATGCCTATGATTTTGTTTACAATGACACATCCGATCACACATCCCAGTCCATTGTGAATCATATCATCCCATTCAAACAATCCACGCATCATGATCAGCTGGCTGCTCTCAATAACCGCCGATACCACCACACCAAATGCCAGTGCATGCTGCCATTTTACTTTATGATTCATGATCAAAGGTAATAACGCTCCGGCTGGAAATAATAAGATACAGTTCAGAAGGTTTTCTTTCAGCAACTGTCTGTCATGATATCGGATAATATCTCTCCATGACCAGAACGGAATCAGTTCATACTGCCTGACTGATCCCGTCCGCGTAAATACCGTGGAAGCAAATACAATTCCAAGAAAAATCACTTCTGCAAGAATTGCCAGTGCCTGAAGCTTATTTATTTTTTCTTTTCTTAGATAATAAGATACTGCAATGACCGTGAATATTAAAATTCCTGAAAAAAACAAAATCTCGCGAGACGACCATGGATTATTGTACTCTGTCCAGATCTGATAGATATCCATCTACTGCTCCTTCACATTGATCAATATATGTGATCTTATTATACACTATTTGTCAAATATCCTGTAACTGCTTCAAAACAATTTATGCAGGGGCATCACCCCTGCATTCCAAAAAATTATTCCACTGATTTTTCTTTATATTTTCTTAGTTCTGCCTCTAATTCTCTAATCCGGATCTGCGCTATATCCGCACGACTCTTTTCTCTTTCTGTATTTTTCATTTCCGACAAACGCCCAGCTTCCCTACCTTCTTCATACATCAACTGATCATGTTCAAAACTCTTCATATACCTTAGCGATACCTCCCCATCTCTCTTGACGACATTCACCATTTTCTGGATATCCTTCAAGTCTTCATTTACCGCATTACTCTGGTCTGTGTTCTCTATGTAATTCAGAAACTGTCGAAGTTCCTCTGATATTGTTCCCTTCTTCCCCTTCGTATATAACACAATCGTTTCTGCTCCATCGTCATAGTCCATCTCTGGCTCTTCCAAGCAACGATTCTTTATCGTATACAATACCCTGTCATACCCGAATGGATCATAATTACAGATGAAGATTACGTATACCTGCTTCAATTTACCGAAATCTTCCCCTGATCTAAGGCTCCTACTGTCAATGATCGCATGATAAAATCTCGATCTCTTCGGAAAAGCTGCAACAGTCTTCGCCTTATTGTTTTGATCCGGTTCTACATCATACACAGACGGAATCTCGCTTCCCTCTATGTCCACACAGTCCCCTTCTATGCATACATCCAGTCTTGCACCTCTGAGATCTGTATTCATTCCTGCATAGACCTTCTGTGCACTTAGCTTTAGGTTTTTGAATTCTCGATCAAATAACAATTGCAAAATCTTATGAATAAATTTTTCTCCAGTTTCCGGGTGCGTCAACACTGCATTAAACAAAAAATCATCCATCAGATTCAATTCTTCCAGTTTCCTTCTCTGCATCGACATTCTCCTTTTCTATGATGGCAAAGAAGAATGTTGATATCTTACATGTCCTCCTCATCCTCTCCGCCATATTTTAACGTTTTTTCATATGGGGATTAGATAACCGAACGGTTAAAGAACTTTCCCAGATATGTAATTTTAATATAACAAATTGGGCTAAGAATGTCAATTGAGAACTATAAGTTCTAACCAAGTTTTTATCGACATATTCTGACATTTAGAAGATGGTATACGGTAAATAGCTAGTACCGTATACTTTAGAAGATGTTTCCTCTAATGTATAATATTATTTTATAACTTATCTTATATATTAAAGAAAGCTAACACAGACTCCCTCTGCATTGGCTTCCAACTTTTAGAATTTAAATGTATCCTTCAATCCCATCCACTTCTGTTCCTTATCGCTTAAGATCAGTGCAGTTCCATCTGCCAGTGTGTATCCTTCTGCGGATGCACTTCCCTGATATTCACCCTTCAGCTCCGGCCATTCAATCCCAATCTCAGGATCGTTCCAGGCCATTCCGCCTTCATCATTTGGATGATAAAAATCGTTTACTTTGTAGCAAAATTCTGCTTCATCGCTCAGCACAAGGAAACCGTGTGCAAAGCCTTCCGGAATCAGAAACTGTACCTTATTCTCAGCAGAAAGAGTAACCCCATATCACTTGCCATAAGTCTTGGAATCTGCCCGTAAATCAACTGCCACATCAAAAACAGTTCCACGAACCGCACGTACCAGTTTGCACTGCGGATACTGTTTCTGGAAATGAAGTCCTCGCAGAACACCTTTCACTGACATGGACTGATTGTCCTGTACGAACTTGATATCAATCCCTACCTCTTTCATATCTTTTTCATTGTAGGTCTCCATGAAGTAGCCACGGTCATCTCCGTGCACTGCCGGTTTGATCACACAAAGTCCTTCAATTCCGCCTACATTTTTATCAACTGTAATCTGTCCCATTTTAAAAATCTCCTGCTAATCAACGGTTGCTGTACATTTTTTCATAATAGTTCTGGTATTCACCGGAAATGATCGTCTCCCACCATTCTCTGTTTTCCAGATACCATTTGATTGTCTTTTTGATTCCGTCTTCAAACTTTGTCTCCGGAAGCCATCCAAGTTCACTGTGGATCTTGGTCGGGTCGATCGCATAACGCATGTCATGTCCCTTACGGTCACCTACATGTGTGATCAGGCTCTCTGGTTTTCCAAGCTCCTTGCAGATGATCTTAACGATCTCAATATTCTGTTTTTCGTTGTGTCCGCCTACGTTGTAAACTTCTCCAACTCTTCCGTTATGGATGATCAGATCGATTGCCTTGCAGTGGTCCTCTACATACAGCCAGTCACGAACATTCAGACCTTCTCCATAAACAGGGAGCGGTTTGTCTGCCAGTGCGTTTGCAATCATCAGCGGAATCAGTTTTTCCGGGAAATGATATGGTCCGTAGTTGTTGCTGCATCTTGAAATAGTCACAGGCAGGCCATAAGTTCTGTGGTATGCCAGAACCAGAAGGTCAGCTGCTGCCTTAGATGAACTGTACGGGCTGCTTGTGTGGATCGGGGTCTCCTCTGTAAAAAACAGATCCGGTCTGTCAAGCGGAAGGTCTCCGTATACTTCGTCTGTGGAAACCTGATGGTAACGTTTGATGCCATATTTACGGCAGGCATCCATCATCACTGCAGTTCCTTTAATATTAGTGTCAAGGAAAACTTCCGGATTCTCGATACTTCTGTCTACATGGCTCTCCGCTGCAAAGTTTACAACCATGTCCGGATGCTCTTCTTCAAACAGTTTATAGACTGCTTCTCTGTCGCAGATATCCGCTTTAACGAAACGGAAATTCGGGTTGTCCATTACTGGCTTCAGTGTAGAAAGATTACCCGCATAAGTTAACTTATCCAGACATACAATACGATAATCCGGATATTTATTCAGCATATGGAAAACAAAGTTGCTTCCAATAAAACCTGCACCACCTGTTACAATAATATTCATGTTTTTCTCCATCCTCTATGTTTTATTATGATGCTATACAAATTATTCAAGACCTGTGATCAGGCATCAATATATTTTCCATCCAGCACATCTTTCAGATACTGTCCGTACTGATTCTTTTTCAGAATCTCATACTCTTCCAGAACCTGCTCTTTGCTGATCCAGCCATTCAGATAAGCAATCTCTTCCAGGCAGGCAATCTTGCGGTGCTGGTGAGTCTCCACTGTCTTAACAAAATTTGTCGCATCCACAAGGCTCTCATGTGTGCCTGTATCCAGCCAGGTAAATCCCTGTCCTAAAAGCTCCACATTCAGAGTTCCGTCTTCCAGATAGATACGGTTCAGGTCTGTGATTTCCAGCTCGCCACGGGCAGAGGGTTTCAGATTTTTTGCAAACTCAACAACTCGATTATCATAGAAATATAATCCTGTTACACAGTAATTACTCTTCGGTTTTTCCGGTTTTTCTTCAATAGAAATAGCCTTGCCGGAATTATCAAATTCTACAATTCCAAAACGCTCTGGATCATCTACATAGTAGCCAAATACAGTCGCACCCTTGCCAGTTTCCGCATTCTTTACAGCTGCTTCCAAACGTTTTTTCAGTCCGTGTCCGGCAAAAATGTTATCGCCAAGAACCATCGCTACTGTGTCATCACCAATGAAATCCGCTCCGATAATAAATGCCTGAGCCAGCCCGTCCGGTGACGGCTGCACTGCGTATGTAAGATTAATTCCGAACTGCTTTCCATCCCCCAGAAGTTCCTCAAACCGAGGCGTGTCCTGCGGTGTGGAAATGATCAGGATGTCCCTGATCCCTGCATTCATCAAAACCGATAACGGATAATAGATCATCGGCTTGTCATAGATTGGTAATAACTGCTTCGATGTTACCCTTGTTAATGGATATAAACGTGTGCCGGATCCACCGGCGAGAATGATACCTTTCATTTTAAACTCTCCTTTAAGTTTTAATTTTATTTACCATTTCCCATATCAATTTATCTTTTCTAAAACATAAAACTATAATATAAACCAAACCACCACCAACCACTTCAAGCATAAGCAACTGCCAGTCATTCTTTATTAACATTTTTACTCCAACAATATATATATCCATCACTATTGTAGGTATGCTATATTTAATAAATGATTTAAAAATATATTTTATTTCAAATAATCCATTGATAATTTTAACTTCATATAAAGTTACTATAGTCTCTGCAATAACTGAAGCAACCGCAGCACCTATAGCTAAATATGGTTTTATCAACAAACAATTTAATATAAAATTAGTAATTGCACCAAAAGTCACAGCTTTCATGCATTGAATCTGTTTATCTATAGCAGTTAATAAACTTCCACATAATTGTCCAGCACCTAATACTACAAATAAAATACTCAAAATCTGCATCAATCTTATAACTGGTATGTATTCATTTCCAAAAAAGAGTGGTACAAATTCTTTAGAACATAGTATACATCCACTACACATAGGAAGTGCTAATATAAATAAATAATCTATTGCAACACAAAAATATTTATTAAGTTGCACTTTGTCATGATTTGAATATAAAACTGCTATTCTTGGAAGTAAAACTGTAGCCATCGCAGATATAATCGTAAGTGCTAGTTTAATAATTTTTTGTGCTTGAACATAATATGCCACTTGAAATGTATCTGATAATACACCCAGCATTGTCTGATCTAGCACTGTATAGATTTGTACAGCCACAACAGACGAAAACATAACAATTATTCCTTTGAAATGCCTTCTAAAATTAAGTTTTCTCAATCTCGGTCTCTTGATATACGTTCGCACTGCAGGCCAAGCAAATAAATTTCCCAATAAAAGTGCCATACTTAAAATCAGTGTATACTTCCATAAATCACTTTGCTTTTTTATTAATAGGAATATGAGTAATGTACTTAAAATTTTTACAATAGAATTGCGTACTGTAATTATTTTAAAATCCTCTATCCCCTGAAAAAACCAAGATATATCTACTCCCCAAGAAATAACTGTTATAAACTGAATTATATAAAGTTTCTTGTAAATTGAGTTTGAAAAAATTATAAATAAGAAATACAAAATGGAAACAACCACAACAGAAACTATTCGAATAATATATATTTCCCAAAAAATATCATTGATTTGTTGTACATCATTTTGCTTACATGCAATTTCTCTTTTAGCATAATTAACAGTTCCTGTAGCTGCTAAAATACCGAAATAAGAAACTATTCCCGCTGTAAAACCATAATCTCCAATTCCTTTTGCGCCAAGTATTCTTGAAACATAAGGGGTTGTTAGCAAAGGTACAATTAATATGAGTATTTCATATATTAAATTGTATGCATAATTTGCTGTAAAAGATCGTTTTTTACTCATTATTATCTTTCCTTTTATAAGAGCTAGTAGATATCCATTTATCTAATTTTTTTCTAATCCTCAGATAAATCCTCGAATTTCTATCAACATTCAACCATGTTAGTATATTTGAAATTATAGAAAGATACCTTTTACTATACATTATTGGAACTTCCAAATACTCTCTCTCATTCTTTTGCAAGTATACAGAAAGAAGTCTTTCAGCTAAAAAAGCACAATATCTCTTATCAAATTTTATTTTATCATTATCGCCTATCTGTGTTCTGAGCTTATCACACACCCCAAATACAAATTCACAATATTTATAAAACTCACTGACAGAGGTTATAAATAAGTTTGCTGTATTGCACTTGTCTCCTTCACCTTCACGATTATATAAATGAATCAAGGACGGATAATACTCAGGATAATATACCCTAATAATTTCATCAAATATTTTCCACTCATTAATATCTGAATGCTTTGGGATTCTTCTAGAATTAGACACAACCCAACTTTCACTATTTAATTCAAGATATTTTCTTGCCTTTCTTTGATTTATGCTTAGCTTTTTATTATAATGGCAAAAACCAATATACTTTATATCTTTAAAATCATAATTTTTCCATATCCAATATAATCCTGTTAATTCACCATAGTATTCATTTTCTTTTGATATATTAATCCCTGTATTATCTTTTAATAAATATCTGAATTTATTTCTATTTGCAGCTCCAACCTCAATTGCAATAGAATTTGACACTTTTATACATCTAAAACCAAACGTTGATATAAAAATAACAATATCTTTCATTTTTCACCTTATTTCTCTACGACTATACTTTACTGTTAAACATAAACATATTAAAAAAATACAATATTTATTTATTAAAAGTCTATTTTTCATTTTACTATTCGAAATTTCCTTTTTTATTTGTGGATACTCTTTAAGTTTATTCATAATCTTTGAACTTTTTTCAGCAACATTTAGCTTATGATTAAGAGATATCTTTGAAATATACATTTTCCACATTTGCAACAAAATATCTGGCTCACTCTTATACTCATGTTGTTTCATTAAATTACAATATTTCTCATATGTTCTTTTTTCTTGTTGAAAAAAAAGTTCATCATCTAGTTTTTGATAATTATATTGTGATAATGAACCAATTGTATTTGACATATAACAGTAATATTCTTTTTCTATTATATATATTTTATTAATATGATTTAACAAATCTAAATTAAAACAAAAGTCTTCAGCTAACGATTGTCCCAACATAAACTTAATATTATTATCTATTAACAGCTTTTTATTTATCAATTTGCAATATGGCCCTCCAAAAAAAGGATTCATATTACTCTTTTCTAACAATCCCAGATATTTTTTTATCGAATATATTCCTTCTCCATATAACCAACCTCCTATAACTGCTCCAGTTAACGAATTCACTCTTTTTATGCCACATATCACCAAATCAGCTTCATGAATATGATCAACCATATTTTTTATCATTTCTTTATCAATATAATCATCACTATCTATAAATGTAATATATTCTCCCTTAGCTAATTCTATCCCTTTATTCCGTGCCCAACTTACCCCATGATTTTCAAAATGATATACATAAATTCTAGAATCACTATTTGCAATTCTCTTACAAATTTTCTCTCCATTATCACTAGAGCCATCATCTATAACAATTATTTCAATATTCTGATATGTTTGTTCGCAAACACTCCTAAGACATCTCTCAATATATTTTTCAGAATTATACATCGGAATTATCACAGAAATCATGCTTAATACTCCTTATTACAATTAAATTTTTTTGCTACTTAATAAAGAAAGGTAAAAATTGCTGGCTTATCGAGCCTGATAAATAAAAATCAAATAAAAAATATCCACTTAAAATAACGAACACACCTCCATATAATAAAATTTTCTCTTTTTTATTATCGACAACTTTCATAATATCTACAAAATAAATCATATCAAATATGAATATACTTCTTCCAATTCTGTAAAAATGTGTATTAATAGTCAACAAAGGAATTGTAAAAATAGAAATTATGTTAAAAAAATCCAAAATTTCCATTAAGTAATTTATATTAAAGTTTTTATTAACATATTCTATTTTAAAAACAGGAAATACTGAAGTTATTTTTTTTATCACACTTGAATAATATATATTTTTTTTATCACACTTATCTTTTATATATCTAAAAAGAAATAAATTAAGCAAAAATAAAAATGCAATAATTAAGAACCCAAAATGAGATGTAACTTCTGTATAGTGTTCCTCACGTCTAGGATCTACAATACGCAATATATTGGTAATTAATTGTTTATCTATCATTACTATAATCGTAAATACCATTGTTATTATAATAGATCCTTTAAAAAATATATCATGATATTTTCTAGGCATCAAAAATAATAACAATAACAAAAATACCCACATAGATTGATGGAATTGTGCAGCCAGAACAACACTACCCCCAAATAGAATTATTCTCACTATCCCTTTTGTGTTAATCATAATATACATGCCTAAAAAAATAATTACAGTTCCAGCAAAAGACCTTATTTGCTCTGCATCTCTAAATATTCCATATAAAAAATAAGTAATATAAAAAAAGCCATAATTATCTGTCATATTCATTATTAAAAAATACATTAACACTACAAATATACCTATAAAAATATATCGAAATTTCCAATAATCCGCTCCAAACGATGCAATATAGCTTGCGAGTAAATTGTATCCCTTTTCAAATCCTTCATAAACTTGACCATTTTGACTCATTTCATAATAGATTTGATAATGTAAATTATCAAGATTAATGATTGAAAAATTACTCATCAAAAAAATTATTATTATAATCATTGGCATTGATAAAACAAATTTCATTCTTCTACTTTTTGTTAACAAGATTAACAGCGCAATTAACAATCCGACTCCATATAAAACTATTTTCATCACTTAATTCCTTCTTTAATTATTTACAAACCAACGCTCCTTCTATATTCCTCAAATAGTCTTTAATCCCCCATACAAAATACTTCATCCTTTTAGCTTTATCCTCTAAAAAAAGGATACTCATTAAATGTTTATATATCACGTCTCCTATATATCTAAAACGATATTTTAATGGAATATATTTTTCATGAAATAATACTAGACCATCTCTAATTTGATAGTAGCTTCTAAATGGAGATGAATTTCTGATTTTTATTTTTCCTATGCTTCTATCTCCCTCACCTACTTTATGTTGCAAAACAGATACATTTGATAAGACACATTCGTAACCAATACTATTTATTCTCCAGCAAAAATCCCAATCTGCTAAATCCAAAAAAATTTTTTCATTCCAATAATTAACACTTTTTATAATTTGAAATTCGCAAAGCATTGATGACGCAATAATAGTATGAACCAAATACGAATTTGGGCTAACTGAATTTTTATATCGTGGTAGTTCAATTTCTTTTCTACTTTGATTATAAACATAAGGACCAATACATCCTACTTTTATCCCTTTCTTCTTTAATCTATTGTATTCTGATACTAATTTTTTAATATGCCCTTCCTTTATATCAGAATCTTGATCAAAGAAAATTACCATTTCATGCTCTTCAAAGAAATTTTCTTTTAAAATTAAATTAAAAGCTTTACTGGTACCAAAATTTTTAATATTGCTTATGTATTCTACATTATCAATCCTATCAAATAATGTTGAATTATTAAATTGACTGTTATCACATAAAAATATTCTATCTACTTGTTTCGAAATATTTATAATGTTTTCTCTTACGTTTAAGTCCGGATAATACAGTGTAATTATTGCAGTTATCTTATAATTTTTCATTTTCTCTTCCCAAATTTTCTATAACATTTTTAAAATCATTAAACTTATAAGTAGAATAAGATACCTCATTATTTCTTATATCTTGTATGTTTTTCTCAGACAAACTATCTTTATATATAATTATCTGTGAAGGATTGTAATAATCTTGTTTTTTTAATTCATCATTATTACTTATTAATTTTTTCTTATACGTAATAGCCTCCATAACTCTTAAAGTTTCACCTGTACTTCCATTTTGAATCACTTCTAATATGCATTTTGATTTACACAATAACTCTATGTTCTTTTTGTATGATAGAGATTTGTTATATATAATACCTGTTCTTTTTATAATTTTATTTTTTGGAACATTTGTTATAAAAAATAAACATATAAATCCAGATGCACTCAATTTATCATATAATTTTAATAACTCCTGTTCTCTTCCTTTTGCTTTACCACAAAAATACACATCATATTGAATATTAAAATTTAACGGATTCACTATTTGAGAATAATATGACTTAACATTTATAAATCCAAATTTTTTACACTCTCCTTGATCATATGAAATAACATAGTCACACTTTCTATTCAGTAATTCATATGGATAATTTTTTGTATTTGATACTAAGTCTCTTAAATATAGAACAATTTTTCCGTTCACAAAGTTTTTATGTAAATAATCTATATATTTTCCATTTTTATATTGCAAAAGCCATCTGCTGTTTTGTAGAAAAATAAAAAACACTTCATCATTTCTATTTATTTTAGGAAATTTAAAAAAGAATATCTCCTTAAATGGTATCTCATAATAAGAATTTATAAACTCACTACACATTATTTTTTGCAATAAATCCAAAATTTTATTACTATAAAATCCATCCATAAAAATATATTTTTCATCATTTCTCAAATCATAAAAACATATTTTGTCATATTCACGATATAACCCTACAAATACATATTTTCTTTTTTTCATTTAATTCCTCAATAACTTTTTATATACATAGTGTTGAACTTTTATTGGCAATATAAACATAATCAATTGTGCTCCCCCTACTTCTATATAATCAATAAATGAGCTATACCCCATCTTCCAAAACTTACGAATTGTGTTAATATAACTCCATGTATTCTGCCAACTTCTTCTTCTTTTAGCCAAGTCATCTGAACTTCTAAACCATAAAAGCGCCTCATCAATATTTTCTGCTTTATAACCTGCATATTGCATTCTCCCAAAAAGATCCACATCCTGATTTCGTTTTAGATCAGTATATCCTTTATTCTCTAATACAGCTGTTTTGCTGTACATCACTGTTGGATGATTAAATGCTGAACGTTTTTTTGCATAATTATATATTTCCTCTGACGACGTTGGAACAACTCTCTGTGAAACTACATTCGAAATATCTCCAACAAATTCATCAATATGTGAACCTACAATTGCCAGATATGGTTTTTCCTCATAACGAGCCAACTGCTTCTCACACCGCTCAGGTTTTGAACAATCATCAGTATCCATACGAGCAACAAGTTCATTACGACATTCCTTTAAACCAACGTTAAGAGCAAGACCTAATCCAAGATTTGTTCCATTTTTAACTCTATGGAGCATAGGATATTCATCTAATACTGCATAAAGCCCATCCGTTAACGGCCCGTCTTCTACAAGCACAATTTCATCTGGTTTAACCGTCTGATTTAACATTGAGTCTAATGCCAACCTAAGATATTCTGGTTTTTCTTTTCTATATAGCGACATTAAAACAGAATATTTTTTATTTTTTGCCGCATCTTTAACTGCTGCAATTCGCTCTTCATCTTTTGCATCTTCTTTGTTCTTCAAAATTTTCTTTGCCTCTGCTTGTTTCTTTTCATATTCTTCGAACGTAACTCTTCCGTTTCTCAACAAATAATCACCAAGATCTTCTGCAGTTGCCATATCATCCTGAGTAATACCTTCTTGTTTAATAAAGGCTTTTTTTACTGTAGAAAGAATAATCCTAATATCTTCTGTAAATCCTACATTTTTAATATATTTCAAATCCCAGTCAAGTTTATCTTCCCAACTGATAGCATTTCGTCCATTCACTTGTGCAAGTCCACTGAGTCCAGGTTTTGCAGTATGCCTCATTCTTTGTTCGTCAGTCATAAATACCATATCTCGAACAAGCTGTGGACGTGGTCCTATAACAGACATTGTTCCATTAAAAATATTAAATGCCTCTGGCAGCTCATCTAAGCTGGTATTTCTCAACCATTTTCCAAACTTAGTTAATCTGACTTCATCAGGAAGTAATTCTCCGTTTTCATCTCGTTCATCTGTCATTGTTCGAAATTTATACATTTTAAAGACAGTTTCTTTACCATCTTTTCCCACTAATCCAGGACGATCTTGTGTGAAAAGAACGGGTGATCCAAGTTTTAGCCTCACCAATACAGCTACTCCAAGATAAACAGGACTGAATACTACAATAGCGCCAGTAGCACAAATAACATCAAGAGTTCTTTTAATATACCTTTCATAAATTCCTCTTTTACGATTTTTTATAGGCTTAATAGGCACTGCTTCATATGTGGTTTTATCTGCCTTTTTCTTTGCTTCACTCGCGGCAATTGCTGCTGCCACAGTAACTGTACCTGTCAAAATAGCTAAATTCTTTTTTTTGGACACAACATTCTCCCCTATACTTATTTCTTAGCAGACTTATTCAAAACAAGCCTTTATAACTTCAATGATTCTATCCTGCTGCTCTGCTGTCATCTTGTTATCACTCGGCAGACAAACGCCTCTCTGGAAGATATCGGCTCCAACATCTTCAATACCACCTTCTATATAAGCATTTGTTTTTGCTCTTCCTGAACCGGATACTGTCACAAACTCATTCATTCTGTACATTGGCTGCATATGCATCGGTTTCCAGATTGGTCTTCCTTCTGCATTGATACTGGAGATTGCTTCCAGAATCTCTGTCGGACAGCTCTTTCCTTTTTCCGAAATATAGATTGCTTCTGTACCACTACGTACCTGTTTGCACATTGCATCTTTATCAATGATCAAAGCACTAAGCCAGTAGTTAGGCTCACATCTCTTCTCATCAAATGGATTCATTTGAATCGGTAGATCTTTCAGACCTTCTTTATATCTCTCATATACAACTTTCTTCTGCGCAATGTGTTCTTCCAGATAGTCATACTGTCCACGAATAACACCGGCAATGACATTTGACATTCTATAGTTGTAACCAACCTCTTCATGCTGGTACCATGCAGCTGCTTCTCTGGCCTGAGTTGACCATTTTCTGGCTTTGTTTGCCACTTCCAAGTCATTTGTCAGCAGACAGCCGCCAGAACTTCCTGTAATAATTTTATTTCCGTTGTAAGATACGGCTGCATAATCGCCATAGGATCCACACTGTTTTCCATCCCAAGTTGCTCCCATAGCTTCTGCTGCATCTTCAATAAGAAGTGCTCCGTGTTTTTCACAGATTTCTTTAATCTTTTTAATATCCCCTGAAAATCCATAAAGTTCAGCGGAAACAACTAGCTTAACTTCCGGATACATCTCAAATGCTTTTTCAAGTGCTACTGGATCCATGTTCCAGGAATCCTTTTCAGTATCAATAAATACTGGAATTCCACCTTCATAAACAACCGGATTTAATGTTGCATCAAAAGTCATATCACTACAGAAAACTCTTTTTCCTTCAACTGCTCCATGTCCGATTTCTGGCTTGCCATAGAGTTTTTCACCTGCGAATTTCACGCAGAGATGAAGAGCAGCTGTACAGCAGGACAATGCTACTGCATATTTAACTCCAGATTTTTCTGCTGCAACTTTTTCAACTTCATTGATATTTGCTCCAACTGTTGACATCCAGTTTGTATCATATGCTTCTTTTACATATTTCATTTCGGCTCCATCGTGCATAGTCGGTGATGCAAGCCATACTTTATTAGGGAATTTTTCAAATCTTCCATTATTGCAAAATGCCATCGTTCTATATCTCCCTATCTTTAATCTCTTCCATACAAATCTCTTGTATAAACTTTATCCTTCACATCATCCAGGCAACTGTCGTATCTGTTAGCAATGATGGACTGGCTCATTTCTTTGAACTTCTCCAGATCATTCACAACTTTGCTTCCAAAGAAGGTATCGCCATCTTTCAGTGTCGGCTCATAAATAATTACTGTCGCACCTTTGGCTTTTACTCGTTTCATAACGCCCTGAATACTGCTCTGGCGGAAGTTATCTGAATTACTCTTCATTGTCAGGCGGTACACGCCAACAACAACTTCTCCCTCTTTTCCTTTATTCCAGGAATCGTTTGCCTCATATCCACCGGCTATTTCGAGCACACGGTCTGCGATAAAGTCTTTTCTGGTTCTGTTGCTCTCTACAATTGCAGAAATCATGTTCTGCGGAACATCTGCATAGTTAGCCAAAAGCTGTTTTGTATCCTTCGGCAGACAGTATCCGCCATATCCAAATGAAGGATTGTTATAGTGAGAACCAATTCTTGGATCCAGACATACACCATTGATGATGTCCTGTGTATTAAGCCCTTTCATCTCTGCGTATGTATCCAGCTCATTGAAATAAGAAACACGAAGAGCCAAATAAGTATTTGCAAAGAGTTTTACGGCTTCAGCTTCTGTAAATCCCATAAATAAAGTATCGATATCTTCTTTGATGGCACCTTCCTGAAGAAGTCCAGCAAAGATTTCTGCTTTCTCACGGGTAGTTTCATCACAGCTTACAATGATTCGGCTCGGATACAGGTTGTCATACAGTGCCTTGGATTCGCGAAGGAATTCCGGGCTGAAGATGATCTTGTCTGTGTTATATTTCTTTCTGGCAGATTCGGTGTAACCTACCGGAATTGTGCTCTTGATGATCATGATTGCTTCTGGATTCACACTCATTACCAGTTCGATAACTGCTTCCACTGCTGATGTATCAAAGAAGTTCTTTTTGCTGTCATAGTTGGTTGGTGCCGCAATGATTACAAACTCTGCATCTTTATAAGCACTTGCTCCATCTATTGTTGCTGTAAGATCCAGTTCTTTTTCTGCCAGATATTTTTCTATATATTCATCTTGGATCGGGCTTTTTTTATTATTAATCAGTTCCACTTTTTCCGGTATAATATCAACGGCTGTCACCTTATTTTTTTGTGATAATAAAACTGCCAGGGATAATCCCACATAACCTGTTCCTGCTACTGCTATCTTTCTATTCACAACGCTTCTCCATTCTTAAACTTCATAAAATTCTTTATACCAACGGGCAAACTTCCGTAATCCTTCGCGGAGGGAAGTGCTTGGTTTAAATCCATAGTCTCTTTCCAACGGTTCTGTATCGGCATAGGTGATCGGTACATCACCCGGCTGCATCGCAACCAGTTCTTTGTGGCTTTCGAAATCATAATCTTCTGGAAGCACACCTGCGCTGATCAACTCCTGCTGCAGGATATCCACAAAGTCCAGAAGGTTCTCCGGATTCTGGTTTCCAATGTTGTAGACTGCATACGGCGGAATCGGAAGTCCATCTTCTCCATTCTTACGCTCCGGTGCTCCCTGCATGATCCTTTTCACGCCTTCTACAATGTCGTCTACATAAGTGAAGTCTCTCTTACAGTTTCCATAGTTAAAGATCTGGATTGTCTCGCCTTTCAGCAGTTTGTTTGTGAATCCGAAATAAGCCATATCCGGTCTTCCTGCCGGTCCATATACAGTAAAGAAACGAAGTCCTGTAGAAGGAATATTGTAGAGTTTGCTGTAAGAATGAGCCATCAGCTCATTGCTCTTCTTGGTTGCAGCATACAGACTTACAGGGTTATCTACCTTATCGTCTGTACTGTACGGAACCTTTTTGTTTGTTCCATACACTGAGGAGCTGGACGCATAAACCAGATGCTCTACACCAGATGCTCCGTTATCATAGCTGTGTCTGCATGCCTCCAGAATGTTATAAAAACCAATCAGATTAGATCTGATATAAGTATCCGGATTTGTGATGCTGTATCGAACACCTGCCTGCGCGGCAAGATTTACAACTACTGCAGGTTTATACTCTTCAAAGATCTTGTCGATCGTATCCTTATCTGAAATATCACCTTTGATGAATGTCCACTGTCCATTCAGTTTTTCTATTTCTTTCAGACGCCATTCCTTAATAGAAACATCGTAGTAATCGTTCATATTGTCGATCCCGATAATGTTGATATCTTTAATTGTTCGAAACAGTTCCATTACAAGATTGGATCCAATAAAACCAGCTGCTCCAGTAACTAAGACGGTTTTTGCTGTTAAATCAATCTTCTGCATTTTCTGCCTTCCTTCTATTATCTATCTTTTTACACACTAATAGTCCGCTTCACTCCTCGAGTTCGGCAGGCTAATGCAAATTTATCTTCTTTTCTGTTCTGTATTTTTCTTTTTCATTTTCATCTTCCATTCAGAACCCAAACCAGCCTTTCTTTGTCATGCAGTTCGGTCAAAAATAAATCTGTATCAAATGTTCTCTTTCTTATATAACTTCGAGTACTCTCGCGGCTTCCTTAAAAGTCACGGTCTTTGCGGGGTCCTCATGGACTCCGGCGGGCGGTACTCAGCCCGAAAGCCGCACCATATAGATGCTGCCCTCTTTGTAGTTACCTACTTCTATTCGTGATGCGATGATCGCTCATCACATGAAAACAACGACTCTATCGTTGACTTTTCCATTATTTGTTTTTCTGATTTTCCTTAAAGCTATCCAGGCATTTCTGTCCAAGGTTCTGTGCCATATTCAGATATCTGCTGCCGCGATGGCCGTTTTCGCATTGGAAATCCACACCTTTCCGGCGGATTTTGGCTCCGCACTGGCTGCACACAGAATTGATATTATGCTGTTGAACCTCCAGAACGACGATGCCTTCCTGCCATGCCTTGTACTTGAGTTTCTCGCGAATGGATGAAACCAGGCGGAGAGGGGAGCTTTTCCCGACGCTTGCCTGGATGATATTGCCATGATCTCTGTTGTATTCGGGCAGCACCAGAATGCTGGCATTCTGTTCTTTGCAATAATCAATAATTTGGCGGCTGAACTGATGTGCATAATGCTCATGGAGATTTCGCAGTTTTTTCCAGTAGCGGTAATTTGCTTTTGCATTGCCGCCACCACCCTGAACCTGTTCGGATCGGTGGATCCGCTCATAAATCTGGCGGCTTGCATTGGCGTATTCTCTTCCCCCTTTTATATAGAAGGAACTCGTTCGTTTTCCATCCGAATCGAGGATACAACACACTACGCAGGCGTCCTGTCCGGTAAAAACCGCGGAACATATTTTATTTTCTGCTGTAATGCGTTCGCGGGCGCTGCGTCCGTCTGTTACTGGTACTTTCCATGGGATATGAAGTTCCACGCGGTCTTTCTTAAGAACCAGCGCCGGGGACATCATTTGTCCTTCTTCCGGAACGGTATTTCCGCGGAGACGCAGTCTGGACCACTGCCATCCTTCTCCATCCCAGAGCTTTAAAGAAATCGTATTTTCCTGAAAGTCCCGATACATTCCCTTATAAAATGTCACCGATTCTGTGAAAGCCCCGGTAGGCTGTTCCTGCTTATCTCTTGCCAGATAACTTTTGGCTGCTGCCGTGGCGGTGTTAATTGCCGCTCTTCGAAAATAGAGGGGAACCTTTTTCCACGGAAGTGGGTTCGGTACCGGTTGCTTATCTCGGCCAACGATCGTCAGTTTTTCCAAAATGCGGAGGGCTTCCTGTGTGCCGGGCTGCTCATCTGTAAAGGTTTCCAGATAGAGCTGGTAATAAAAAAGCAGGATTTCATTGTAGAGGTCCTGGGTCTGGTGGAACCACTCTGTGTGTCGAAACAGGATATTGTATTTCCTGACTGTGATCGCATAGTACGGCATTTTTTCCATCAAATAGCACCTCTGACTCGAAAAACAGGATATTTTATGACTTTCTTTTACTGATTATAGGATATTAATTATCTCGTGTCAATCGTTATAACATATCAAATATCCTGTTAGAGCACATTCTGGGATATGTAATATCTATAAATTTCCTATCCCAAAGAAATGGAAGCTTTCAAAACAGCAAAAAAATAATTCTATACGCAAAAAAAGCCTCAGGGCTCAAAATTTCGAGCTCTGAAGCTTTCTTTACTTTCTGTATTTATCTTTTGTTCTATTCTTTCCAGTATTTATCGATGTGACTCTGGGCTTCTGCTTCTGTAAGATTGAACTTTTCGATCAGCTTTTTCTTCAGCGATTCCTTAGATCCCCCAAATTCTTGTGCCGTTTCACAAATACCCTTTATCTCACCGATTTTCTCGCCAAGTTCTTTGCCTTTCTGCAGTGCTTTATCTGTCTGCAGTTCCAACACTTTTCCACCCACAATATCACCTATTCCTTTCTTCACCGATTCTTCTGAAAAATTTCATCCAGCATATTTTTCAGGCTTAAGGTTTCCACCTGCCTCTCCCTTTTGTTCTATTTTAGCATATCCATATATAGAACTCTATGCATTATTACAAATTCTCTTCTACTTCTCCTACTGCAGGAAGATACTCCACAGACAGATCGTCGGCAATGACAGCAGCGTGGAAAAAATAACCATCTTCGTTGCAAACGGAGAATCGACCTGATATTTCTCTGCGAGGATACTGGTTGTCGCACCCGCCGGCATCGCTGCCAGAAGCACACAAAGACCAAGAACTGTTTTATTCAATGGCAGGAAACTGCATACAATATAAACGACCGCCGGAATAACGACCAGTCTGTGTACGGTATATTTTACAACTGTCCAGTCCCAGAAATCTTTGAGATCAATGTCCGCAAGGATCATACCAATGACCATCATAGACATTGCGGTGTTGCAGTTTCCGACTGCAGTTACTGCGCCGTCAAGTCCAGGAGGCAGTGGAAGTCCTGTAACCATCAGAATAATTCCGAGAACGCATGCCAGAATACACGGATGGGTTACGACTTTTTTCAGTGTTTTCATCTTATCACTGCTTCCGGAAAAAACAGCCAACCCGGAGGACCACATCATGATTCTCTGTGGAATCAGATAAACACTGGCAAGCACCAGACCTTCTGCGCCATAAATTCCCTCTGCGATCGGATTTCCAAGAAATCCCGCATTCGAGCAGATGGTTCCATACTGAAGACATTTATATCGTCCTTCCGGTTCTTTTCGGAACATCACTTTTCCATAAATCACACAGAATACCTGAATACCTATAGATATAAGAAGGATTTCCAGATATTTCATAAAATTTCCATCTGCCGCACTCTGCGTAAACGCATGAAGAATGTTGCACGGCAGAATCAGATAAATAACAAGGTCATTGATGTTTTTTTGCCCCTGTGGTCCGATGATATGTATTTTTTTCATCAAAAATCCTACAGCTACAAGGAGAAAGATCGTGAGCTGTAATGTAAGAAGTGTTTTCATAATATTCTACTTTCCGCGTGTTTCCTTCCTTTGAAACACCTGCGTCCTTTCTTCTTAATTCATTTTCATCCTCATCATTTCAAATTATACTTTAGTGTAGCACATTGTTGAAATCCCCGCAAGAAGGCCAGTTGTACAGAGTTGTATACAATAATCTGCGAACGATTCCGTTTATATTTAATACATTACTCCACCCATCCGTTGACGGTTCTCCGCATCTCCTGTAAGATAAAAGTAGTTTTTATTTTACCCTGGAGGCTTTATGCATGAACAATTCTGTATGGGAAAAGCGCCGCAAACGACTCTTTGAACTCATAGAAATCGGCTCCAACTATGATTGTACCCGGATGTTTCGGAACCGCGCGTGATCTGGAGATTTGACGGAAGGAGATACCTGACCATCCAAATGAGGTCGGATATCTCCTTTTTATACAATCTTCTTATTGACGTTCTTCTTATTTATATGCTACAATCTGTGTCTGTAAACAACGATTCTGTTCTTTCATGTTTACAACAATTTTAATTTCCAAAACATAGTGTGGATTTTTCTGGTCCGACCATTTTTCGCCACACAATTACCCATTGCGGTAGTTGTGCGGCATTTTTTTATGCCTGCTCCGCCGATACAGATTTTCAGAAATACCGGCACTTGCAGATGTTTTTATTTGAAAGGAGTTTCTATGAACGACACATTTATGAAAGAAAAGCCGGTCTTTCCGCTGATCATGTCCATGGCCCTGCCAATGGTCATTTCGATGCTCGTAAATTCTCTGTACAATATCGTGGACAGTTTCTTTGTCGCACAGATCAGTGAAAATGCCATGACCGCGCTGTCGCTTGTTTTTCCTGTCCAAAACTTCGCCAATGCGATTGCGATTGGTTTTGGAATTGGTATCAGTTCACAGATTGCCATCTGTCTTGGTGCCGGAAACAGAGAGACTGCCAGCAAAGCAGCCACACACGGGCTTGCATTGTCCGGTCTGCATGGTGTAATTCTGACAATCGGTTGTATCCTTGTGATGCCTGGATTTCTGGCACTTTTTACTGGTGATGCAGATGTCATTGACCTTGGAATCCGTTATTCTACAATTGTTTTTCTGTTTGCAACGATAAATACGCTTAACCTTGCTTACGAAAAGATCTTCCAGGGCGTTGGCAAAATGAAGATTACGATGATCGGGCTTCTGGTCGGCTGTGTTTCCAATATCATTCTTGATCCGCTGCTGATCTTTGGCCTTGGTCCGTTCCCGGCACTGGGTATTGAAGGCGCTGCACTGGCAACCGGACTTGGTCAGGTATTCAATCTTGTTTTCTATCTGATCATTTACAAAATGCAGCCAATCCAGGTAAAACTCAGCCGCAGACATCTCCATCCGGACATGGCTCTGGCAGCAAGATTATACTCTGTCGGTGTCCCGGGAGCACTGAATCTTGCACTTCCTTCTGTCCTGGTTTCTGCACTGAATGGACTTCTGGCAGCCTATTCCCAGAGTTATGTGGTGATTCTGGGAATTTACTACAAACTGCAGACTTTCCTGTATCTTCCGGCAAGCGGGATTGTACAGGGCATGCGCCCGGTCATCGGATACAACTATGGTGCCGGTGAACATAAACGTGTAAAAAAAATCTACTTCGTCACACTTGGCATGAGTGGTGTGATCATGTTGATCGGAACAATCATCTGCCTGACAATTCCGGGACAGCTGATCGGCATGTTTACCACAAATCCTCAGACAATTGCCGCAGGCAAAACAGCACTCCGAATCATCTGTGCAGGTTTCCTGATCTCTTCTGTATCCGTCACAGCATGTGGTGCACTGGAGGGACTTGGCAGAGGAACTGCCTCATTGATCGTCTCTCTCTGCAGGTACCTGGTCATTATCCTTCCGGCAGCATTTATCCTGAGTCATTTCTTCGGAGCCGTTGGTGTATGGAACGCTTTCTGGATTGCGGAAGCGCTAACCGCCGGGGTATCCTTGCTTATCAGCAAGAGGGTTATCGGGGTATAATTCCCTGATATCCCTCTTTTTTTATATTTTCCCTTGACACATACCCTCATGGGGTATATATTACAAGTATAGTAAATATACCCCTGTAGGGTATGCAATTCAGGAATGCCATCGGCATTCTTGCTGCGAGGTGGAGTCATCTCACATCTGATATAATAAATCTCGAACGAAAGGAAGTTTGCTTATGGATCATAATAACTTTAATGCCAGTTCCTCTACAAAGACAGAAGAAATTATAAAGGAACAAGCAGCTACTCAGGAAAAATCTTGTTGCAGCAATGATAATGCCACCCTATCCGCTCCTGCCTGCTGCTGTACCAGGCACACCGACCGTTCAGAAGCTGACCGCAAGAAACTCATCAACCGTCTGAAACGTATCGAAGGGCAGATCCGGGGAATCATAGGAATGTTGGAAAACGATGCTTACTGCAACGATATCCTCATTCAGTCAGCCGCCGTTAATGCCGCCGTCAATTCTTTTAACAAAGAACTTCTCGCGAATCATATCCGTACCTGTGTGGCTCGTGATATCCGCGAAGGTAAAGATGAAACCATCGATGAGCTGGTTGCAACCCTGCAGAAGCTAATGAAATAGGAGGTAATACAATGGAACAATACAACGTCACCGGGATGAGCTGCGCTGCCTGCAGTTCCCGTGTGGAGAAGGCCGTATCCAAAGTGCCGGGAGTTACATCCTGCTCGGTCAGCCTTCTGACAAATTCTATGGGAGTTGAAGGAACCGCATCCTCTCATGACATCATCACTGCCGTAGAGCAGGCAGGTTACGGCGCATCACTCAAGGGTGCAAATAAAGAACAGGTTTCCATGTCTGAAGCCGAGGAAGCCCTGGAAGATCACGAGACACCGGTTCTCAAACGCCGCCTGATTGCTTCCATCGGATTTTTACTCGTTCTGATGTACTTCTCCATGGGACACATGATGTGGGGCTGGCCACTCCCGGCATTTTTTAACGATAACCACGTTGCCATGGGACTTGTCCAGCTTCTGCTTGCCGGAATCGTCATGGTCATCAACCAGAAATTCTTCATCAGCGGATTTAAGAGTCTGTGGCACCGTGCCCCCAATATGGACACACTGGTTGCCCTCGGCTCCATGGCCTCATTTATATGGAGTGTCTACGCACTTTTTGCCATGACAAGAGCACAGGTAGACGGTGATTCCGCTTCCGTTATGAACTACATGATGGAATTTTATTTCGAGTCTGCCGCAATGATCCTGACGCTGATCACTGTTGGAAAAATGCTCGAAGCACGTTCCAAGGGAAAAACGACCGATGCTCTTAAGAGCCTCATGAAACTTGCCCCCAAAACCGCCATTGTTCTTAGAAGCGATCAGGAAGTAACCGTTCCGATCGAACAGGTTCACAAGGGTGATATCTTTGTCGTACGTCCTGGTGAAAATATCCCGGTCGATGGTGTGATCATTGAAGGAACCAGCGCCGTCAATGAATCTGCCCTTACCGGCGAAAGCATCCCTGTTGACAAAGCAGCCGGAGATCTTGTTTCCGCCGCAACCGTCAACCAGTCCGGATTTATCAAATGCGAAGCAACCCGTGTCGGCGAAGACACCACTCTCTCCCAGATCATCAAAATGGTAAGTGATGCTGCCGCTACCAAAGCTCCGATTGCCAAGATCGCAGACCGTGTTTCCGGTATTTTTGTTCCGGCAGTTATTACGATTGCAATCGTTACCACGATCATCTGGCTTCTGACCGGACATGAATTTGGCTATGCTCTTGCCCGCGGTATCTCCGTTCTCGTTATCAGTTGCCCATGTGCCCTCGGACTTGCTACTCCGGTAGCGATCATGGTCGGCAATGGAATGGGAGCCAGGAATGGTATCCTGTTCAAAACTGCCGTTTCTCTCGAAGCGGCCGGCAAGGTTCAGATCGTTGCCCTAGACAAAACCGGTACGATTACCAGCGGCCAGCCGGAAGTTACTGATCTGCTCCCTGCAGACGGAATCTCCGAACAGGAGCTTCTCACCATGGCATTTGCCCTGGAGAAAAAAAGTGAACATCCGCTCGCGAAAGCGATTCTCAAACATGCTGAAGAACAACATCTTACAGCGCCAGAGGTTACTGATTTCCATGCCCTTCCCGGAAACGGACTCTCTGCAGTGCTCGAACAGGAAACTCTGATCGGTGGAAGCATGAAATTCATCAGCAGCCAGGTAAACGTTCCTGTCACCCTTTCCCAGAAGGCAGAAAAACTTGCAGAAGAAGGAAAAACGCCCCTGCTTTTTGCCCGGAATGGTAAACTGGTCGGCATTATCGCTGTTGCCGATGTTATCAAAGAAGACAGCCCACAGGCGGTCAAAGAACTCCAGAATATAGGAATCCGTGTTGTCATGCTGACCGGTGATAATGAACGCACCGCAAGAGCGATCGGTGCACAGGCCGGTGTTGATGATGTCATCGCAGGTGTTCTCCCGGATGGCAAGGAAAGTGTGATCCGTTCACTCAGGGAACAGGGCAAAGTAGCCATGGTCGGTGACGGAATCAACGATGCCCCTGCACTTACCCGCGCAGATATCGGAATCGCGATCGGTGCCGGAACTGATATCGCGATCGATGCCGCTGATATCGTTCTGATGAAGAGTCGTTTAAGCGATGTTCCTGCTGCAGTACGTCTCAGCCGTGCAACCCTGAAAAATATCCACGAAAATCTTTTCTGGGCATTTTTCTACAATGTGATCGGCATTCCACTGGCCGCTGGTGTATGGATCCCGATGTTCGGATGGACATTGAATCCGATGTTCGGTGCCGCCGCAATGAGTCTTTCCAGCTTCTGCGTTGTCACCAATGCCCTTCGTCTGAACCTGTTTAAGATCCACGACACAAAAAAGGACAAAAAAATTAAACAAGCTACTTCCATTGAAGTAAAAAATGATTATAATAAAAAAGAAAAGGAGCAAAAAACTATGGTAAAAGTTACAGTTAATGTTGAGGGAATGATGTGCGGACATTGCGAAGCACATGTAAACGAAGCTATTAAGAAAGCATTCGGCGTTGAAGACGTTGTATCTTCTCACGAAAATAACACAACCGTTTTCACATCACCGGAAAAGATTGATGAGGACAAGATCCGTCAGACGATCAAAGATGCCGGATACGAAGTAACCGGAATTACACAGGAATAAAAGGAAGCTATGAACAACACACAGGATAAAAAAAAACCAGAAGAAATCCATAACCTGCACTATTATATCGATCACATTCGATATGATATGACCAATCTTATTAAATGGCTGGTTCTGGCAGTACTGACCGGACTGAGCGTAGGCTTCATCAGCAGCCTTTTTGCCAGAGTACTGAAATTCGTAACCAGCTATCGTACAGAACAGTTCTGGGTGTTCTTTTTGCTACCCGTTGCCGGCCTGATCATTGTCTTTCTGTATCAGAAATTCGGTCAGGAGGATGGCGGAACCAATCAGGTTTTATCAACGATCCGTTCTCAGGATGATGTACCGTTCCGTTCTGCGCCGCTGATTTTTGTTTCTACGATCCTGACTCACTTTGCCGGTGGATCTGCCGGTCGTGAGGGCGCGGCGATCCAGCTCGGCGGAAGCATCGGCAATCAGCTTGGAAGCTGGTTTCACCTCGATGAAGAAGACCGTCATGTCATGGTCATGTGCGGTATGAGTGCTGCTTTCTCCGCAGTTTTCGGAACACCGATGGCGGCGGCAGTCTTTTCCATGGAGGTCGTGAGCGTTGGCATTATGTATTATGCCGCACTGGTCCCATGTGTGATCGCATCCATTATTGCCTCAAAATTTGCGGCGGGCTTTGGCATCAATCCGGAATCTTTTCATGTAGTCAATATCCCGGAACTTACCATCGAAACAGGACTCAAAATGGTTCTTGTTGCCGTTGCCTGTGCTGCCATCAGTATTATTTTCTGTATGGCACTTCAGAGTGTCAGCAAACTTTATGCGAAATTTTTAAAAAATCCATATATCCGTATCGTCGCAGCCAGTGCCATCATTATTGTGATCACACTCTTTTTGCGCACCTCTGATTATATGGGTGCCGGAAATAACCTGATCGAACTTGCTGTCGAGAATGGTCAGGCTCGCCCGCTGGACTTTTTCTGGAAGCTCGTACTCACTACCCTGACCATGCGCGCCGGTTTCCGTGGCGGTGAGATTGTTCCTTCCTTCTGCATCGGAGCAACATTCGGATGTATCATGGGACACCTGATTGGTCTTTCCCCATCCATCTGTGCAGCCGCCGGAATGGCAGCCCTTTTCTGTGGCGTTACCAACTGTCCGATCACTTCCATCCTGATCGCATTTGAGCTGTTTGGCTTCCGTGGTGCGTCCTATTACCTGATTGCTGTATCTATCAGTTATGCCGTATCCGGATACTATGGTCTGTACAAAGATCAGACGATCGTATACTCCAAATATAAAGCTAAGTACATCAATCGTCATACTCGTTTCTGAATTGCAGCGATTCTCTCGAAATTAAATTTTTACATATTCCGATGTCTACTACTTTTTAATTCAAGTCGAACGTCCGTGAGACTTGGCGCGTGATTCTGGTTAGCGAAGCTGACATGTTCCTATCAGAATCACTGCGCATCCTCGCGGAGCGTTTATCTCAGTCGGAGATTGGACTCCCACTGAGACAAATTTGCTATTACTCACCACCTGAAGATGTGGGAGTCTTCTCGACTGAGATAAAGAGTTTCAGGCATCGGAATTCTTCTTTTATTTTACTTTCGATTCCCATGTGTTTTTCTCACAATAATGTAAAAAATGTTAGAAATTTAACGTGTATTTTATCAAAAACTTTACTTGTACATTGAAAATAATATGTTAGAATAAAGGTGTATTTTTAAGGAAAAGTAGGAGGAATTTGAATGCGCAAAACAAAAATTATCTGTACCCTTGGTCCATCTACTGATAAGGACGGTGTTCTGGAAGAACTCGTTAAAGAAGGAATGAACGTAGCACGTTTTAACTTCTCTCATGGTTTACATGATGAACAAAAAGGCCGTATTGATAAATTAAAAGAAATTCGTACAAGACTCAATAAACCGGTAGCTGCGCTTCTCGACACAAAAGGGCCTGAAATTCGTATCCGCGAATTTGAAAATGGAAAGGTCACACTGAAGGAAGGTCAGGAATTTACCTTAACTACAGAAGAAATCGTAGGAAACGAAAAAATCGTTTCTGTTACCTATAAAGATTTATATAAAGATGTCAAACCAGGCAACAGCATTCTGATCGATGATGGTCTGATCGGACTTGAAGTCAAGAAGATCAAAGGTCAGGACATCATCTGTAAAGTCGTAAACGGTGGTGTTCTCGGCAATAAGAAGGGCGTCAACCTCCCTGGTGTAGAAGTAAACATGCCGTTTATCAGCCCAAAAGATCACGATGATATCCTGTTTGGTATTAAAGAAGGCTATGATTTTATTGCAGCTTCCTTTACCAGAACTGCTGCCGATGTCAAAGAAATCCGTGATATCCTTGAGAAAAACGGCGGACATGACATCAAAATCATCGCAAAGATCGAGAACCAGCAGGGTGTTGACAACATCGACAGCATCATTGAAGCTGCAGATGGTATCATGATCGCCCGTGGTGATATGGGTGTTGAAATTCCACTCGAAGACGTACCGGTTATCCAGAAGGATATCATTGCAAAGGTATACAGTGCCGGCAAACAGGTTATCACAGCTACTCAGATGTTGGATTCCATGATCAAGAATCCACGTCCAACCCGTGCAGAGACTACTGACGTTGCCAACGCAATCTATCAGGGTACCAGTGCGATCATGCTATCTGGTGAAACCGCTGCAGGTAAATACCCTGTAGAAGCGCTCAAAACCATGGTCAAGATTGCCGTACGTACAGAAGCTGATGTTGACTACAATAAACAGTTCAGCACTTCTTCAAAAGATCATGCTACAAATGTAACTACCGCTATTTCTCATGCCACCTGCATGACTGCAATTGACCTGAACGCAAAAGCGATCATCGCAGTTACCCGTTCCGGAAATACTGCACGCATGGTTTCCAAATATCGTCCGGGATGCCAGATCATTGCATGTACTCCGGATGAGCGTACCTGGCGTCAGATGAACCTGAGCTGGGGTGTAACTCCGCTCCTGACCAAAGAGGAATACAGCATGGAGATTCTTCTTCTTCACGCTACAGAAGCGGCTGAAGAAAAAGGTTATGTCACAGAAGGAGATATCGTTGTTCTTACAGTTGGTGTTCCTCTTGGACATCCTGGCAACACAAATCTGCTCAAAGCAACCGTTGTTGGTAAGTATTAATCTGCTTATTGCATCAGAATTAACCATTCTGTAAAATCGTATGCAAAAAAACAAGGTCATTATCTCCTGTTTTGGACGATAATGACCTGTTTTTTTACTCACATAAAAAATCCAGACATATCTGTTGTAAAAACACTTTTATTTCTTATAAACTGTGATTACGATCGGTTCCTGGTTTTCCTCTCCATACGGCTGAATCCAGTATAATTCTTCATCCGGGTCTTTCTGTTTCTCCGCTTCAGCACCTTTGGATTCAGAATCTCCTGCTTTGGTATTTTTAGTTTCCAAATTTCTTGCAGCATCTTCGTCTTTTTCAGATGCAGATGTCGTTGCAACCTCGTCTTTCACATACTCAAGTTCCAGATATGGAGCACTTCCATTTACATCATTCAGAATGATCTGGTTCTTTCTGCCCAGAGTTTTCTTATCTGAATATTTCCCATCTTTATCCACCGAAATATTCTGAACCACCTTATTGATCACACAGGTTCCATCGGTGGAAGTCGTCAAAATCACATCTTTCTCTGTGTCAGAAACCTTGATGATATTCAATGGTTTCTCATTTTCCGTAAGTGTTATAATAATTTTATTATTTCCATTGCGGAGATGGATTCCCAGCTCAGTGGCAGATTCTTTGGCACTCAGCGTGATCCAATGATCTTTCGGATTTTTCTTATCACTAATAGAAATCGAATGAAGTTTCTTATTCTCACTTGTCAGAGAAAATCCGTTTTTAACCTCATCAATAGCTGTAGAAACTGCCAGATCCGTGATGTTTCCATCGGCATCTTTCTTGATTTCTGTCGTTCCCGCTGGAACTGTCATACCGGTAACTTCCTCTGTTTCTGTCGGATCATCCGAATCTTTCTTTGCAACACGAATCGTACCAACTGCAGTTTCCGGATCATACTCCGTTACAATGTCTGTAGAAGTTGAAGACGCATAAGAAGCATATTCTTCATCAATATCTTCCTCTGGCAGGTCTTTCTCTGCACCTTCATTTTTACTATCGGCAGAAGTATCTGAATCAGCGGGTTCTGTTTTTCCGGAAGTACTGTCTTTATCTACGGAAGCATTTTCTGTATTAGAATTCTTATCTTCTTCAGAAGCATCTGTTTTGCCATCTTCTGATTTGCTGTCAGCATCTGTTCCCGGCGTCTCATCTGTCTTTGTATCTGCATCGTCTGTTTTGCCATCAACAGTATTTGTATTTTTGACCGGTATCTCCGCCAGTTCTGTATAATCGCATCCCTGTCTCTGACATTTATATGTGATCACACCTGGTTTATCTGCTGTCGCCTCCTGCATGGAAACTTCTTTCAGTTCATGACCAAGCGCAGCTGTCTCATCTCTCTTTTCTTCGTAGGTACAGCCATCCGCTTTACACTTGTAGATCGTATAACCTCTTTCTGTACAGGTTGGCAGAACGACTTTACTTTCTATAAGCTCATGTTCGCCTTCATTGCATGGAGCAGGTTCATTCTCTGCTGCTCTCGTGTCTTCCTTTTCATTATCATCCGTTTCAGCTGTTTTCGCAGAAGAATTCTCCTCAGCATATACTGCGGAACTTCCTGCCAGTGTCATCGCCATGACCACAGCCAGTATCGCTGCACTTTTACTTTTCTTTCTCATACACATTCTCTCCTTTGTACAAAATATGGAGTCAATAAAACAGATTTATCTTATCATTGATTCTATGCTTTGTGGATCTCACATGACTAAAGTCACATGCTCCTCAGTCGCTTTAAGCGACAAGGC
>OLQQ01000094.1_pt1 | contig 56971 bp, 50 predicted proteins | sample 1672041 | NCBI WGS metagenome assembly OLQQ01 (sample SAMEA3136639, study PRJEB25190) | human gut metagenome
CAAATGGAACCTGCGGTATTGATTCCTGGAAAAAGGTGATCGAACATGTGAAGGCCAATACAAAATAGTTTCCTTATATAAAAAGTTCCCGGCAGGTACCCATCTGCCGGGAACGTGATCAACAGCACCTTCGAGCATAACTTTGCAGGATATCAGAAGTATAACATCGGAATCGAAAACTACCTTGAAAAGTCTTCTTTAACTGCTCTTTCGAGCAAAGCAATAACGTATCCGGGGGGATTTCTCCTCCCAGATTCCCAATCTTCGACAGTCCTCTTAGGAATTTCATATTTTTCAGAAAAAGCTTGCTGTGTAAGCCCGGACAACGTCCTGATTTCGTGAAAATCAAGAGGATCTGAAGGAACTTTTCCAGGAAATACATCCTCTTCTTTTGCCTGATATGCGAAGAATCCCATCGAGGATGGAAGGATTCTGAAATAGAACACCTCATTGTCTTCTTCTGTCCAGGTTTGCTGCAAAAATATTTTGGGACACCGCTCATCTAATGCAAACTTCTCATCTGAGTTAGAGTAAACACAATAATCGCAGTGCCCGCCCTCATTAGTTATTATTTTCTTTATTTCATCATAAATAAATTTTGTTCTAACATAACGAACTATGCGCAGTATTTGTTCTCTACGAAGATCTGGAAATAAAACTTCAATTTGTTTATACGTTTTGCTCCAAAGCCACATATTATATTTATTATCTAATTCTATTGAGGTATCAATATAATAATCTGGACAAATAGACAGAAGATGATACACTGTATCAATTATCTCCTTATCTCTAACCGGAGGAATCAATTCTGTTTCATTCGGAAAATCAAATGGTAAAAGGCTCGACTTCTCCTGATTCTCAAGATCATGTTTTACCATGTTCAAAAACTCTTCGTATTCGTATTTTTTTAACATCTTATTTTCTCCCCTTTCTTTTTTCTTTCATCATAATACTTTAGTGCTTCATAAAAATTGTCTTCGCACCAACCTCCTTCGTCATAGAGTATTTCAACCCATTTTGCCTGTGGATTTCTTGGTTTTACAGCATATTCACGATTATTAATAAACCAGCTTGCTTCTGTAATGGTGAATAAAATATTTACGGTTTCTTTTACTCTTTCTAATCTTTTGACACGGCTATTAACTCTGTGATATTCAACAAGACTGTTTCCATACTCGATCATTTTCTTACGGATATCCTCAGCCCAGGCAATCTGTTTTGGGCTTCCAATCAATTCCGGTAATTCTTTGCACATGTCCTTTTCCTCCGTAGCTTTCTTGTTCCTCTTACTAACATTATAATACCACGCAATGCGTGGTATGTCAAGAGTAAAAAACTTAAATCTCGATTTAAGCCCATGGCAATAAATTTTGCACGAAGATTATGCAGATTCCAGAAAAATGTCCGGCAGGTACCCACTGCCGGACAGATTGTATCATCATTCGGAAAGTTAAATTATCTGTTATTGTACTCAGGTGGCCAGGAGGGGAAGAGCGCGAGAAGGGGAGACGGCCTTCGCAACTATGAGTGCTTCCCCTTCTCGCAAATTACCCACTTTCAAAAAGTGAAAACTATAATCCAAAAAAATCAAACCACCCCAAATTTCCCTCACTTAAAAAAGTGAAAATCATAATCCAAAAAAATCAAATCACCCAAAATTTCCCTCACTTTCAAAAAGTAAAAAAATCATAATAAAAAAAAGCCCCCACATCCATTATAGATCCAAAGGAAGTCGTCCCACAACCTCCTTTGTCAATCCACCTATGAGAATCCCCGCCAGGACACCTGCTACCAGCAGTGCCGGTGCATAAATCATCAAACTCGTATTGCTCACCACGATCATGGCAACGATCAGCTGCCCGATATTATGTGTGACACCACCGGCCACACTGATACCGATCAGACTGAAGTCGGAATGTTTTTTCAAAAGATCCATCACAGTCAGGCTAAGCGCAGCGCCAGCCAGACTATACAAAATACTGAACAGATTTCCAAACATAAATCCGATCACCAGGATTCTGACAACGGACACGAGAGCCGCTTCTTTAAAGGAATATCGGTCCAGTATAAAAAGTACCGCCAGGTTTGCAAGCCCGAGCTTGATACCCGGAATTCCTGTAAATACAGGGACCAGAGACTCCACATATCCAAAAATGATCGCTACTGCGGCAAATAATCCGAGATAAGCTGTTTTTCGTTTCATAAATAAATCCTTTCATTTGTTGCAGGAATATCGTTGCAGAAACAGCACAGACAGAATACCGTCTGTCAGAGAAAACTCTACGGAGAACACGTATTACGCATATTCTCCGGAAATTTTATGTCACCGCATCAATTTTAGGCGAACTCTCCGAATCCAAATCCTCTGCAGTATTTTCTCCTTCTATCACAACCTTATTAGGAAGGCAGATGATGGAACCGCCGTGCTCGTCCACAGCCTTCTGTTTCATACAGTAATGATCCGGGCAGGTTGCTTCGATCATTGTAACTTTTCCATCTTTGATTTCGCAGACATTGGTGTCTCCGATGTGGATGATCTGGTCCTGGGAAAGCGAATAGGTTCCGAATTCTTTTCCGTCAACGGTAATACGGATCGTATTATGGGAACGTTTCCCCGCAATCTGAAAACCAAGCCAGAGAACCCCCGCCAGAATCAGGATCCCGGCAATAAAAATCAATTCTTTTTTCTTCAAAACAAATCTCCATTTCTGTTACAGATTCAGAAAAAATCATATCATAATCGAAATTAAAAGGCAAACATAAGTTAATGATATCTAACCATAATTCATACAGCTGTTCCCAACGGAAAGGGAGGAGTGGCGATGATTTTTCTTTTATAAAAGACATAAAACAGAAAAATTCATATTGAAAAAAGTTATAGACTACTAACAAAAGTGTAGACAAGAAAAAAAACAGGTGATATAATACCTAACTGTAAGTTAGCATCGTCTAATTTTACAAAAAAGATTAATCAAAACTAATTTATGTATATGGATAAAAACTATATAATTTATCCAAAAGACAGTTATACGCAGATTACAGGACTGGATCGAGAGCATCTGACGTAGCAATATATGTTCGCATAGCGTGAGTCTGATGCAGCAATTTACAGAATTGTTAAAAATACAAGGGAGAAAAGAGATGAAAAATCAGAATTTTTATATGAGAGTGATCTCCTTACTGTTGGTGATCCTGGCTGTACTTTTTTATAACAGCAGCATGAAAGCCCAGGCAAATGAAAAAGAGATCGCGGCTCTGACAGATAAGGTAGATATACTTCAGGAGCAGCAGAATGAACTTCTCAGTGCGCTGGAGACGAGTTATGTAAATCGTATGCAGAATCAGGCAGCATCTGCAGAATCAGGCAGCAGTGATGCAGATGCAGCAGGCGATGACAAAACAACAGACACTTCAGATGGCAATGTATCCGATGCAGACGCAGAGGACACAGCAACCGCAGATTCCGATAATGTATATAAAGATGGAACCTATACAGGAGAAGCCGAGGGATACGGCGGGACCATTCAGGTGGAGGTGACACTTACCGGTGATGAGATCACATCCATCAACGTAGTCAGCGCCCCAGGTGAGGACAGTGCATATCTTTCACAGGCAGAGAGTGTGATCGATTCCATCCTGAGTGCTCAGAGTACAGATGTGGATACCGTATCTGGAGCAACGTTCAGCTCCACAGGAATCCTGAACGCAGTGGATGCGGCACTTGGAAAGGCGGAAAACTCATGAAAAAAAGACAGCGGGAGGTAAGGCTGATGCGTGCGGGAATACAGCTGGCATTTTTTATTGCCGCCCCGTCTCTGTTTTCTACAGCCTTTGCAGGTATCAAATCGATCTTTCTTGCCATTGCGGCCGGTCAGCCGGTGGAGTGGAATTCCTTTCTGACTGTAACGGCAGTGCTTCTGATCTTTACCTGCTTTTTCGGAAGACATTTCTGCGGATATGCGTGTGCATTCGGATCTTTCGGAGATGCCGTATATGAAGGCTTTTCCTGGATCCGGATGAAATGCTTTCACAAAAAAAAGAAACCGGCTCTTTCCGAAAAAATGGTTCACGGGCTTCAGAAAGTCAAATATATCGTACTGGCACTGATCCTGCTTTCCTGCCTTACAGGTGTATACGGAAAGCTTACGGGAACCAGCCCGTGGGATGTTTTTTCCATGCTCACGGCAGGACGGCTCCCGAACAGCAAATATCTGGTGGGAATTGTGCTCCTGGTGCTGATCATTGTGGGAATGTGTACACAGGAAAGGTTTTTCTGCCAGTTTCTCTGTCCCATGGGAGCGGTTTTTGCATTAATGCCAATCCTTCCGGGTGCACTGTTTCGGAGAAACCGTGAGAAATGTCCGCCGAAATGTGGTCTCTGTAAAAAAAGATGTCCGGCTCATCTGGATATCGACGGCGACACAGGCAGATCCGGCGAATGTCTTTGCTGCCACGCATGTGCCGCAGCATGCCCGAGAAAAAATATTCACATTGGAACAATTGAGGAAAAATGATCTATGAGATATCAGGCTCTGAAAAAGAAAACTTTTCTGGCAGCAGCTACATTTACAGGAATTGCGGTGTTGTTTCCTGTGCTGTGCATGGCTGCTTCGGAAAATGATGTACAGACATATACCGATACAGATTTTGCAATGGATACTGTGGTATCAGAAACACTCTATACCACAGGTGACGATATAAACAGTAAGCTGACAGCTGTGCTGACAGATGTGGAGACGAACCTTCTTTCCTGGACCAATGAGAAGTCCCAGATCTATAAGGTGAATGCAGACAGCGGAAAAGATACGGAGATTTCCGACGAGCTTTCCGGATACCTGAAACGTCTTCTGAAGATCGCAGAGGATTCTGACGGAGCCTTTGACCCAACCATCGGGAAGCTGATCCGCCTGTGGGATATTGGAGGGGAAAACCAGAAAATTCCGGAAGAAGCAGAAATTAAGAATGTTCTGAAGGATTCCGGATATCAGAAGATTTTTCTTGACGGAAATACGGTCCACATGGAGGAGGGCTGTTCTCTGGATCTTGGAGCAGCGGGAAAGGGTATTGGCTGTGACCTGATCCTTAAAGAACTGGAAACAAAGAAGGATGTAATAGCAGCACTTATGAATCTGGGAGGAAGCAGTGTCATGACCTACGGAAGCAAGCCGGATGGTTCTTCCTGGAATGTGGCAGTGACAGATCCCAGAGCTGAAAATGAGGATGACTATCTTGGTGTGGTTGCCTTAAATGGTACAGAATTTCTTTCCACATCCGGAGATTATGAGAAATATTTTATCGAAAATGGTGTAAGGTATCACCACATTATGGACCCGTCTACCGGCTATCCGGCAGAAAGCGGAGTGACCGGGGTAACGGTAGTCTGTGACTCAGGTCTGGAGGCAGATGCGCTTTCCACAGCATGTTTTGTGCTGGGGGTGGAAAAAGGGACACAGCTGTTGAAAGCTTACGGTGCAGACGGACTTTTTGTGGATGAAGACCATCATGTGTATCTCACTGAGGGGATGAAGGAGCGGTTCAGCCTGCTTGCGGATTCCTATAGTGTGGAGGATATTGCAGAGTGAGGCTGATCTCCCGGCGATCCGGTTTATGACTGTTTGGCAGAGGGGAATGCTCATATTCGCAGTACTTGCGATAGTAAACCTGGAAAGGGTTCTATAAATATATCATATTTTTAGGAGGAATAAGCAATGCAGAAGTGGAATCTATTGAAAAAAACAGCTCCATGCATTTTAAGTCTTGCAGTGGCAGCAACAACCTTTCCGACCGCTGTAATGGCATCTGATCTTGATGCAGCCGTGGTTTCCGAGGCAGAGGCAGGAGATACGGAGGATTTTAGCACAGAGGAAACGGCAGAGGATACTGAAGCTGTAGCAGAAGAAGCTATAGAGGATGCTGCAGACATAACAGAAGAAGCAGCAGAGGATGCAGCAGTGCCAGAAGCTGCTGCAGACGAGACAGAGGATATCCAGCAGGAAGATACAGCAGAGGAAGCAGACCCGTTCTCTACAGGGGAAGAGGATTTCACAGAAGGCGATGAAGTGGCGGAAGCATTTTCCGATTCTGACCAGCTGACAGGCGAGTATCAGTACGTATATGCAGGACTTACCTGGGGTGAGTACTGGGCAGCAGAAGGCGTATATGCAGCTGGAGATACAAGCTCTTCAGAAGAGAAGGATTCACATAGTGAGTTTGATACAGGAGCTTTTGATACAGTAACAAGAGCGACTGCAAATCATGGACTCCACAGAGGAAGCTATCAGACAGAAGCTACGATCATTGCTGAAGACGGAACCAGATTCGACGTATCCTACTGGGAGGATAAAGGAAGCACACTTTATCTTACAGACGGTTCCAAGGTAAAATGGAACAGAGGCAGTATAACAACAGAAGATGGAAAAACCTATACGATGGATCATTATGAGATATATGGTCTGAAATATGTTCCGGTAGCAGTTAAGACCGCAGATTTTGCAGATTTCTGCAAAAAGTATAATGTTGTACAGGATGGAGCTGTGCTCTCCGGAGGATACAGTGAAAACAATCTCCAGTATTACAAAGGCCTTGTGGCAGACGTAAATGCACAGACAAATGGTCTGAAATATGTGGAGAAAAATGGTGACGGCTTTACATTTACAGCAAGAAAATCAGACGGAACAGCTTCCGGTATCAAGGATCAGGCGTTAAAAACAGCAACAGAGATCAAGCCGAGTGTAAAAGCAGCAAGCGGAAGCTACGGCGAATTCCTCCGTGTGGATCTCAATGGAAATTATGGTGATCTTGGTGCAAATATGCAGGCTGTACGCTGGGATTATTATGGAGATGATTCTACATATACGAAATGCCTCGCTTCTTATGGAACCAAGTTTGCCGCAGATAACTGGATGCATAAAGCAATGGGAATCCAGCTTGGACTTACAAAATCTGCACGCTGCAAGCTTCCGGGAGGAACAGACGGAACAGGATACTGGAAACTGACAGTGTATGCTCTCGGATATAATGACTATACTTACAGCTTCCAGGCAACTGCAGAGAATATCGTAAATCCTACAATGGAGCCAACTGATTTTACAAGTCTTAAAACAGAAGTGGAAGCTGCAAAGGCTCTGGCAGAGGCAGATTACACAATTGCAACCTGGAAGTCCTTTGCCGGTGAGCTTCAGGAAGCAGAAGACATTCTTGCAAAAACAGATGCAAGTCAGGCTGAGGTAAATGAAGCACTTGAACATCTTCAGGGAGCAGAGAAAGAGCTTCAGAAGGTAACAGTTACACTTGATAAGATAGCAGCAGCTGTATATACAGGAAAAACAACGACTCTTAAGGCAACAACAAATGACAGCGATGCAGCAGTAACATTTAAGTCCGGCAACACAAAGGTTGCAACAGTAAGCAGCAAGGGTGTTGTTAAAGGCGTAAAAGCCGGAACAGCAGTTATCACAGCAAAGGTCGGAAATGCCACAGCAACCTGCAAGGTAACAGTAAAAGCTTCTACAATTAAATTCGCAAAGGCTTCCGTAACGATCTACAAAGGAAAAACAGCAACTGTAAAAGCAACTGCAACACCATCTGCAACTGTAAAATACACAAGCAGCAACACAAAGGTTGCAACCGTAAACAGTAAAACAGGTGTTGTAAAAGGAATCAAAGCAGGAACCGTTACGATTACAGCAAAGGCAGGAGCCCTGAAGACAACCTGCAAAGTAGTTGTCAAGAATCCTGCATTCAGTCTTGTAAAATCTTCTGCAACGATCAAAAAAGGTAAAACAACAACCATCAGATCCAAAGCAACACCTGCAGGCAAGGTTACATATACAAGCAGCAATAAAAAAGTTGCAGCTGTAAACAGCAAGGGTGTTGTAAATGGAATCAAAAAAGGTAAAGCAACGATCACAGTGAAATGCAACGGAATTACAAAGAAATTTGTGGTAACAGTTAAATAATTTCACTGTTGAACCGAATGTGATCACAGATATCCAGAAGCCTCTGTCGCAGACATAGAGCAATGTCTGCGGCAGAGGTCTGCTGATTTCTGAAGAGCAATGTCTGACAGAGGCCGCAAGAAAAGAGGAGAGAGTAAGGAAGCATGGAAAAAGATCTGAAAGATAAAAAGCAGGAGGAAAAAAATACTCCGAAGATACCCTGGACCAAGCTGGTTCCTGCAGCTGCTGTGATTGCGGCGCTTGTGTTTTCAGGCATAAAGGCGAAGGGCTCTGATGGAGAGACAGAAGCAGTCGGGCAGGCAGAGACGACCGTAATGTCCGCTTCAGAGCTGGAAAAATATTTCGGGTATGAAAAAGAAAATACTGTTTCTGACAGCACAGCTGAGAAAAACAGTACAACAAAAAAGAAAAGCTCATCGAAAAAAAGTTCAAAAAAAACAGCAGCGAAAAAAAGCTCAGGTACAAGAACGGTTTCCGAATCTGCAAAAAGCAATGCCGGCGCCGCAGGACAGGGAACCACGCAGACACCGGTAGCAAGCGTTCCGGCAGATGGATATAAGGACGGTACGTATGAAGGAAGCGGAACCGGATTTGGCGGGACGATTCGCGTGAGAGTAACAATCAGCGGTGGAAAGATTGCGGCCATAGATATTCTGGAGGCATCTGGAGAAACTGCGTCGTATTTTGCGTCAGCTCAGGGTGTGATCAGCAGGATGATCGCCGGAAATACACCGAATGTAGATGCAGTAAGTGGAGCAACCTATTCCTCCAACGGAATCATCCAGGCAGTTCAGAATGCCCTCTCCCAGGCAGCGGCAGATGGAAATAGCCATCAGGTCACCCCTACACCTGCGGCAACTGCTTTACCAACTCCGACATCAGCTCCGTCACCTACAAAAAAACCATCTCCTACAAAGAAACCGGAAGATCCGGACAGTCCCCAAAAATATCTGGACGGTAAATATACAGCTTCGGCAAAGGGCTTCAATGGAGACGTGAAGGTAACTGTGACCATCAAGGATGGAGTGATCGAAGCCCTGAAACAGGAAAATACGGACACGGAGCAGTTTTTTGAAAAAGCATGGAGCGTGCTGGAGGAACAGATCATTGGTACGGATTCTGTAGATGATATTGATGCAGTCAGCGGAGCAACCTATTCCTCCAACGGAATTCTCAACGCTGTAAAAAAAGCTCTTAAAGAAGCGATCAATCCGGAGTATGGAAAGAAACCGACACCAACTCCGACAAAGAAACCGACACCAAAGCCAACAGCCACACCGAAACCTACGGCAACGCCGAAACCAACAGCCACACCGAAGCCAACAGAGACGCCGGCAGCAACCCCGACGCCGGAGCCGGACGAACCGGATGTGACGCCGGTTCCTGAAAAACCCAATGTAACTCCAACACCAGGGACAGATGAGCCGGATGCAACACCGGAGCCAACGGAAGCACCGGAACCGGTGGGAATGTACAGAGATGGAACGTATACAGGCTCGGCTTTTGGATATGGAGGAAAAACATATCTGACAATTACGATCTCAGGAGGCCAGATCGCATCCATTGAGCAGACAAATCAGGATACACCGGAATTTTTTGATCCTGCATGGAGCACGATCTATTCTCAGATCATGGCAAACCAGTCGGCGGATGGGATCGATACTGTCAGCGGAGCCACATATTCTTCCGAAGGGATCCTGGACGCTGCACAAAAAGCCCTTGCCCAGGCAAAGAATTAACCGGGTGAACGTTGGAGCAGCTATAAACATCTGAATCTAAGCCAATAATAAGAGGTGAAAGAAACCTCTGGACTTCTTGATTTTTTTTGAAGTTCAGAGGTTTTTTGCTAGGTTTCTGAAATTGCTTCTATAAATCGATAAAAAAATAACAGGAATGTATACAGAATAATAGGAAAAATATCAGAAAATATAAGCGGTTTAAATAATTTGAAATGCAAATTGGCGGGGATTAACCTGAGAAATACAATAAAATTTTTATTGCACAGGGCAATGTTTTATGTTATGTTTGAATGTGTGTAATTAAAGTTGTTATTAAAATGACAAACAACGCTGAAAGGAGAACAAATATGAGCAGTAAAATTACGATCATCGGAGCAGGAAGTGTAGGAGCAACTATCGCTTATACCTTATCACAGAGGAGTATTGCATCAGAAATCGTTCTGATCGATATTAACAAAGATAAGGCTGAAGGTGAGGTTATGGATATTGAGCAGGGAACCAGTTTCCGTGAGCCGATCTCCATCGTGGCAGGAGATTACCCGGATGCTGCAGATTCTGACATTGTGATCATCACTTCCGGTATTGCCAGAAAACCGGGACAGACTCGCATCGAGCTGACACAGACCAACGTTAACATTATGAAGAATATTACTCCGGAGATCGTAAAGGTGGCTCCCAAAGCGCTTTATATTATCGTAAGTAATCCATGTGATATTATGACTTATGCATTTGCAAAGCTTTCCGGACTGCCGGAAAATCAGATCCTTGGTTCCGGAACCGCCCTGGATACGGCCCGTCTCCGCTGCAGACTTTCTCAGCACTACGGTGTATCTGAGAAAAACATCCACGCCTATGTATTCGGAGAGCATGGAGATACTTCCTTTGTACCGTGGTCCAGAGCCTTTGTTGCAGGTGCGACCCTTGATGAGTTTGACAAGATCGTTCATGAGGATCAGAAAGATCTGCAGCCACTTGACAGAGAAGAGGTTCTGGAGTATGTTCATACTTCAGGATCAACTGTGATCGCCAAGAAGGGTGCTACATTTTATGCGGTAGCCGTATCTGTTTGCAGACTTTGCTCGCTTCTTCTTGCAGCATCTGATACAATAGTCAGTGTATCAACCATGCTTCACGGAGAGTACGGTGTTGAAGACGTATGTCTTAGTACCATGGCTTCTATCGGACCGGAAGGTGTAAAACGTATCGTTCGTGTTCCGCTGACCGAGGAGGAGACAGAGAAGCTTCACGCAAGCGCCAATGCTCTGAAGGACGTGATCGCACAGATTGATCTTTGATAAATGTCAGAAGCTGTGTAAAAAGGAAAAAGCAGCCTCAGGCAAATTTGAAACAACGGGAGAAAGATAAAAATGGATATTATTCAGGTAATTACCAGAGAATTGAACGTTGAGAAATGGCAGGTCGAGGCAGCGGTTAAGCTGATCGATGAAGGCTGCACCATTCCTTTTATTTCCAGATACCGTAAGGAAGCAACCGGTACACTGAACGACGAACAGCTTCGTAATCTTAATGAGAGACTTACTTATTTAAGAAATCTTGAGGATAAAAAGGCTCAGGTTCTGGGCAGCATCGAGGAGCAGGGCAAGCTGACTCCGGAGCTGAAGAAACAGATCGAGGCAGCGCAGACACTCGTTGTGGTAGAGGATCTTTACCGTCCGTACCGCCCGAAGCGCCGTACACGTGCCATCATCGCCAGGGAAAAAGGTCTGGGACCTCTGGCCGACATCATCCTTCTCCAGATGACGAAGAAACCTCTTGAAGAAGAGGCAAAAGCATTTCTTTCTGAGGAAAAAGAAGTCAAAACTGTGGAAGAGGCCATCAGCGGTGCCAGAGATATCATTGCGGAGCACATTTCCGATGAAGCAGATTATCGCATCAGCATCCGTAAGAGAACAATGGATAAGGGAACTATATGCTCTAACGCGAGAGATGAGAAGGAGCAGTCTGTATACGAGATGTATTATGACTTTGAGGAGCCGGTGAAAAAGCTTGCAGGTCATCGTGTCCTTGCTCTGAACCGTGGTGAGAAAGAGAAATTCCTTACTGTGAAGATCCTTGCACCTGAGGAAGAGATCATCCGTTATCTTGAAAAACAGGTGATCGTCCGCGATAATCCATACACTACACCTGTTCTGAAAGAAGCCATTGAGGACAGCTATAAACGTCTCATCGGACCGGCTATTGAGCGTGAGATCCGAAGCGCCCTTACAGAGGCAGCAGAGGACGGTGCCATCCATGTCTTTGGCAAAAATCTGGAGCAGCTTCTCATGCAGCCTCCAATCGCAGGACAGGTAGTTCTTGGCTGGGACCCTGCCTTCCGTACCGGATGCAAGCTGGCAGTGGTAGATCCGACCGGAAAGGTTCTGGATACCACAGTTATTTATCCTACAGCACCAACCAATGAGACCAAGATCCGTGCCGCAAAGGAAACCCTGAAAAAGCTTATCAGCAAATATCATGTGACACTGATCTCTGTAGGAAACGGAACGGCATCCAGAGAATCCGAGCAGATCATCGTGGAGCTTCTGAAGGAAATTCCGGAAAAGGTCCAGTATGTCATCACCAACGAGGCAGGTGCTTCTGTATATTCCGCAAGCAAGCTTGCTACGGAAGAATTCCCGAATTTCGATGTTGGACAGAGAAGCGCCGCATCCATCGCAAGACGTGTACAGGATCCGCTTGCAGAGCTTGTAAAGATCGATCCGAAATCCATCGGTGTCGGTCAGTATCAGCATGATATGAATCAGAAAAAGTTGGGAGAAGCCCTTAACGGCGTTGTGGAAGATTGTGTAAATAAGGTCGGAGTGGATCTGAATACTGCGTCTGCATCCCTTCTGGAGTATATTTCCGGAATCAGCAAGGCCATCGCAAAGAATATCGTAGCCTACCGTGAGGAAAACGGCCGTTTCCAGACAAGAAGAGAGCTTCTAAAGGTTGCCAAGCTTGGTCCGAAAGCTTTTGAGCAGTGTGCAGGTTTCACACGGATCACAGGAGGCAAAAATCCTCTGGACGCAACCAGTGTCCATCCGGAAAGCTATGACGCAGCAAAAAAACTCCTGGAAAAGCTGGGCTACACACCGGAAGATGTGGCAGAGCGTAAGCTTACCGGTATTTCCGGGCAGATCCGCGATTACGGAAAACTGGCAAAGGAGCTGGAGATCGGAGAGCCAACCTTACGTGATATCGTAAAGGAACTGGAAAAACCTGCCAGAGATCCACGTGACGAGATGCCGAAACCGATCCTCCGTACCGATGTCCTGGATATGAAGGACCTGAAAGAAGGCATGGTCCTCAAGGGAACTGTCCGCAATGTTATTGACTTCGGTGCTTTTGTGGATATCGGTGTGCATCAGGATGGCCTGGTCCATATTTCCGAGATGAGCGAGAAATTCATCAAACATCCGCTGGAAGCAGTCAGTGTGGGAGATATCGTGGATGTCCGTGTTCTTGGTGTTGATATGAAGAAAAAACGTATCAGCCTTTCCATGAAGGGAATCAGTAAATAAAGAGAAAAACTGAGTAAAGAGAAGCAGGCAAGTATATTCTGCAGCATTCTGCGGCGGATTACCGGACCGATATACAATAAAGCTATAACAGAAATACAGCAGTGGTTTACACCCTATACTTTATAGAACCGGAGAAATCAGGTTTACAGGGAAAAACCACTGCTGTATTATTATATTACCAGATGCGGATTATAGGAAATGCTTATATCAGAAATAAGCTTTGAAGCTCATAGATCGATCCGCATATGTATATCGAATGATCGATCAGACAGGAGGGATTATATTTGGATAGTACTGTACAGACCGTGCAGGAGGTCGGAAATCAGGTAAGCCAGTACAGGCAGATGTTTGAAAATTATCTGCCGGACATCACGAAATTCGGAATCAAGGTTGTTCTGGCTATTGTTGCTTTCTGGGTAGGAAGCACGGTAATTAAATGGATCGTAAAGTTTGTGAGGAAATCACTGACAAAATCCAGGCTGGATACAGGAGTGGCACAGTTTATGTCCTCACTGGTCAAGATCATACTTTACATACTCCTGATCTTTAACATATCCACAAGCTTTGGAGTAAAGGAATCATCTCTGGCAGCACTTCTCGGAACTGCAGGTGTTACTATGGGTCTTGCCCTCCAGGGCGGACTTGCCAACATGGCAGGAGGTATGATGCTTCTTCTGTTCAAGCCTTTCCAGGTAGGGGATTACATCATCGTTAACGGACAGGACGGAAGCGAGGGAACGGTAGCCAAGGTCGAGATCTGTTATACAACGCTGTTATCCATTGATAACAAGCACATCGTGATCCCCAACGGTACTCTTTCCAATGCGACCATCACCAACGTAACAGCAAGGGATCAGCGAAGGCTGGAGATCAAAGTGGGGATCTCTTATAATGCAGATATCCAGAAGGCCAAGGATATCCTGGAAGATATCCTCACCGAAGATCCGGATACAAGAGAAGACGAAGAGATGGTGGTATTCGTAGATGAGCTGGCAGAAAGCTCTGTGATCATGGGCTTTCGTGTCTGGGTAGATACCGACCGCTACTGGGCAGCCAGATGGAGATTGAACCAGAGGATCAAGGAAGATTTTGATTATTATGGAATTGAGATTCCTTATAAGCAGCTGGATGTGCATATTCATAAATAATATGCATAAAGGAAGAAAGATAAAGCCCTTTCACATGGCAGAGAAATTGCTGTGTGGGAGGGCTTTTTTGGTGAAAGTAACGGGTTTTGGGATTGTTACTGGCATTCACGATAGTAGAGAGTATGAAAATTATTGACAAACCAGTGTCGGGGTGCAATAATACCCCACAGAGATAGTATTTGGACTCAAAACTATACTCTGGCTGAAATCACTGGAATCTTATATAAAAATAGCCACCGGAACCCGGGATCGGGAACGGACGGATATATGAAAATTATAAAAGATACGAGCCTGTATCGATGATAACGAAGGCGTTACAACAGTTATGGGAATTTTGAGCAACTGTTGAAGAGCATGCTTTTCGTGTATAAAAAACAGGACTCAATATACAGGGAATCAATCAGAAGCGTTTCAGGGTCGAAGTGTACCCCGAGACGCTTTTTTATTAAATACAGAAGCGGATGCTTTTATCCACTTGAAAATTATTCCCTGCAGGAAAGGACTTATATAAGATGACAATAGAGATGTTAAAAGGAAAGATCCACAGAGCAACCGTTGTCCAGGCGGAACTGGATTATGTAGGAAGTATCACTGTGGATGAGGAACTGCTGGAAGCTGCCGGGATACTGGAATATGAGAAGGTTCAGATCGTAGATGTGAACAACGGCAGCCGTTTCGAGACATACACCATTTGCGGAGAACGCGGAAGCGGTATGATCTGCCTGAACGGAGCAGCAGCAAGATGTGTAAGCACCGGTGACAAGATCATCATTATGGCTTACGCACAGTACGAGCAGGAAGAAGCCCGTACTCACAAGCCTGCAGTTGTATTTGTAGATGAAGAGAACAGGATCAGCAGAGTGACCAATTATGAGAAACACGGACTGCTGAAGGATATGGCCTGACGCAGATCAGGAAGATAATAAGACGAAGGTGAATTCAGAAAAGAGGCTATCTCAAATCTATTAAGAAAACCGGTTCCGGAACCGGAAAAGAGGAGAGCACAATGCAGGTAACAAAAACAGTAGAAGAAACAAGAAAACAGATCAAAGCGTGGAAAAAAAAAGGAAAAACAGTAGGCCTTGTGCCAACCATGGGATTTCTCCATGAGGGACACGCAAGCCTGATCAAAAAATGCAGAGAGCAGAATGATATCGTAGTGGTATCCGATTTCGTCAATCCTACACAGTTCGGTCCTACCGAGGACCTGGAAGCCTACCCGAGAGACTTTGAGCGTGACAGCAAACTCTGCGAAAGCCTGGGAGCAGACTTGATCTTCTGCCCGGAGCCTTCCGAGATGTATCATGATCCCCACGCATTTGTAAGTATAGATACTCTGTCAGAGACACTTTGCGGAAAAACACGTCCGATCCATTTCAAAGGTGTGTGTACCGTTGTGACCAAACTGTTCCATATTGTGGCACCGGACAGAGCATATTTCGGACAGAAAGACGCACAGCAGCTGGCCATCATCCGCAAGATGGTGAGTGATCTGAACTTCGATATTGAGATCGTAGGCTGTCCGATCATCCGTGAGGAGGACGGACTTGCAAAATCCTCCAGAAATACCTACTTAAGCCCTGAAGAGAGAAAAGCAGCTCTTTGCCTGTCAAAGGCAGTAAAAGCCGGACAGGAAGCCATTCACGCAGGAATCCCGGCAGAAGAGCTTCTCGGAAAAATGCGAGCAGTGATCGAAGCAGAGCCTCTGGCAAAGATTGATTATGTATCCATGGTAGATGCACTTACCATGCAGCCGGTGGAAAAAGCTGACCGCAGCGTTCTTGTAGCAATGGCTGTTTACATCGGAAAAACAAGACTGATCGACAACTTCAGCTACGAGGTATAATGTATGGGAAAAGTTTTAAAGAAAATCGGAATTATCAGCAGCCTTGCATCCAGATATATCGGGATCATTATCATCGCTTTTTCCTGCCTGGCTTTTTTCTGGCGTGACGGATTTTCTTGGATGACGAACTATACGTCTGTATTTCTGGGAGTGATCATGTTTGGTATGGGCCTGACCATAAAGCTGGATGACTTCCGGGCAATTTTTTCCAGACCCAAAGAAGTGGTGATCGGTGCAGTGGCTCAGTATACCATTATGCCGGTGATCGCCTGGCTTCTGTGTAAAGTGATGAACCTTCCGGCAGATCTGGCGCTGGGAGTGATCCTGGTGGGATGCTGTCCGGGCGGAACAGCCAGCAATGTGATCACCTATATCGCAGGAGGTGATGTGGCGCTTTCTGTGGGAATGACTATAGTTTCCACACTGGCAGCACCGTTGATGACACCGTTTCTTGTATATGTTCTGGCAGGAACCTGGGTGGAAGTATCCTTCTGGGCTATGGTGATCTCTGTGGTAAAGGTAATTCTGATCCCGGTTCTCCTGGGAGTTTTTCTTCGGAGCCTTGCGGGAGAGCATGTGGATAAGGTATCCGATGTTATGCCGCTGGTGTCGGTTGTAGCTATTGTTATGATCATCGGAGGAATTGTGGCTGTAAATGCAGAGAAGATCGTAAGCTGTGGAGTTCTGGTGCTTGGAGTAGTGACGATCCACAATTTCTGTGGTATGATGCTGGGATTTCTGGCTGCAAAAATCTTCCATGTGGAGTATTCCAGAACAACAGCTATAGCTATAGAGGTAGGCATGCAGAACAGTGGCCTTGCTGTCTCACTGGCAGCAGCTAATTTTGCAGCCAATCCGCTTGCAACACTTCCGGGCGCGATCTTCAGTGTATGGCACAATATTGCGGGTTCCATTTTTGCGGGGATCCGCCGTGCAGGTGCAGAAAACCTTGCAGAGATTGACCGGATCAGGGAAATCGACTGCTGTAATTGCGAAAAGCAATAAGCAGTGAATGCGGATTGCGGATATCCTCCTGACGGGGAACAGAAAAGCTGTGGAAGAATGTCTGTAAAGAAAGATCCGGGGGAGTTTGAGAGATAAAATGGCAGATTATGTCGAAAGAAAAAGTCATAAAATGCAGAATTGTGGTTTACAAATTTTAGCCGGTATACTATAATAACCACATGGACGAACAAACGTCCCCAACATATGAAAACAGGGGGGCCCGCTGAAGCGAGCTGAGAGTAGACTGTAAATGTCTTGACCCATAACCTGATTTGGATAATGCCAACGTAGGGACATATGCACGAAGGATTCTTAAAGACACAGAAGATCAGAGAGTACAGAAGAGATCAGAAGTACAGAAGATTTTCATTAAGTACGTAAGAGTAAGAGCCGGTTGCCGTGATGCGTATGCGTTGCAGCAGCCGGTTTTTTGTTGTATAAACACAAAGAATTTATGGAAGGAGATTTTTTTTACATGAGAAATTACAGTACACAGATGGAGGCAGCCCGTAAAGGCATCATCACACCTGAGCTTGAGATCGTAGCTAAGAAGGAACGCATGACAACAGAGGAACTGCTTCCGCTGGTAGCCTCCGGTAAGGTGGCAATCTGTGCAAATAAAAATCACAAATGTATCGATCCGGAGGGCGTAGGTTCCATGCTCCGCACCAAGATCAATGTAAACCTTGGTGTATCCAGAGACTGCAAGGACTACGATGTAGAGATGCAGAAAGTAATGGAAGCTGTAAACATGGGCGCCCATGCTATCATGGATCTTTCTTCCCACGGAAATACCATTCCGTTCCGCCGCAAGCTGACATCCGAGTGTCCGGCAATGATCGGAACCGTTCCGGTTTATGATTCCGTTATCCACTATCAGAGAGATCTTGATACACTGACAGCCAAGGATTTTATCGATGTAGTAAGACTCCATGCACAGGATGGTGTTGACTTTGTAACTCTTCACTGTGGAATCACAAGAAAGACCATCGATCAGATCCGTAACCACAAGAGAAAAATGAATATCGTTTCCAGAGGAGGATCCCTTGTATTTGCATGGATGTGCATGACCGGTGAGGAGAATCCGTTCTATGAATACTACGACGAGATCCTGGATATCTGCCGCGAGTATGATGTGACCATCTCCCTTGGTGATGCCTGCCGTCCGGGATGTCTGGCTGACGCAACAGACGTATGCCAGATCGAGGAGCTTGTACGTCTTGGCGAGCTGACCAAACGTGCATGGGAAAAAGACGTCCAGGTAATGGTCGAGGGACCGGGACATGTGCCGCTTGATCAGGTTGAGGCAAATATGAAAGTACAGCAGTCCATCTGTCAGGGTGCACCGTTCTATGTATTAGGACCTATCGTAACTGACGTTGCACCGGGATATGACCACATCACATCCGCGATCGGCGGAGCAGTAGCTGCTATGTCCGGAGCAGCATTCCTCTGCTATGTAACACCGGCCGAGCACCTTGCACTTCCGAATCTTGAGGACGTAAAACAGGGAATCATGGCATCTAAGATCGCAGCTCATGCAGCAGACATTGCCAAAGGTGTCCGCGGTGCCCGTGAGATCGATGACAAGATGGCAGATGCCAGAAGAAAGCTTGACTGGGAGGCACAGTGGGAATGCGCCATGGATCCGGAAACAGCAAAACGCATCTGGAACGAGCGCAAACCGGAGCATGATGATACCTGCTCCATGTGTGGTAAATTTTGCGCAGTACGAAGCATGAACAAGGCACTTGCAGGAGAGCATATCGATATTCTGTAAGAATACAGAATGCATATGAGCATGCAGCATCACAGTAGAACGTGGTGTTGGCAGTATCCAGCCAGAAAACTGGTTGATTGAATGCGGATATGGAAAGAACAGTAATGCTGAAATTGTGGAAAGTCTGATGTTCCGATAATAAAACATAAACCGCTGTGATCTAAAATGAAGATCACAGCGGTTTTTTGCAGAGTTGGGGACATTATTGCAGCTTGCGAAAAGACAGGGCCGCGTTATAATAAAAACAGAACTTACATATAAATGGTTTACATAAAAAGGAAGGAAAGGTACGAAATGAAATTTCCGAAAAAATTGATAGCATTTGGTCTGTCATTATGTATGTCTATTGTTCCATGTGGACCGGTGGTGGCCGAAGATTTTACAGACGCACAGACGGATATAACAGACGCCATTGATACTTTTACAGATGACGGGAATTTTGAGGAATCAGAAAATACCGTAAACACAGATCAGATCGCGGGAGAAGATAATACCGTGAGCACAGATCAGATTACAGAAGAAGAGTTTCCGGGATCAGATATCGGAACGGAAACGGATGAAGCTGAAAGCTCAGAGAATGAGGAAATACAACAGGATTCTGATGAAGGATTAATTCTGGAAGAACCTTCGGCGGTCATCAGAAAAGCAGAAGGAACAGAGGAGGCTGCGGCACCGGAAGAAATTTTTGGTGACGGAGAAAACAAGGAGCAGCAGGAAGATATATTCACAGATGATATTCCGGCAGCAGGCACTTCCGAAAAAGAAACAGATGTGGAGAGTACAGAAATATATCTGTATGCGATGAATGATACTTACAGCAGTGTGATCTCCATGCCGGATACCATGCAGACATCTTATCAGATCCAGACATCCGGCAAAAATCCGGTATATACGGTTGTTTCTGGTTATACTGCGAAAGTCAGCGAAACCGGTCTTGTTACTCCTAAAATGCAGTATGTAACCTATGTAGACAAAAACGGAAATGACGTAAAGAGCCAGTGGGAATACATGTTTGGAGAGACCCTGATCTCTGTACAGGATGGAAACAGTACCGTTTATTATAAATTCATACTCAAAGATTATGCGGAGTATTACGCAGAACAAAAAATGGATACATTTCTCAAAGAAAATATTACTGCGGAAATGTCCGATTATAAAAAGGTTGAGACGATCGCCAGATGGCTTGCCAACAACTTTAATTACAGTCAGTATCATTCCGGTTATACAGGCCTGATGCTGGATGGCGGCGGAGACTGCTGGGCCAATACCAGTGCAGTGAACTATATGTGCGAAAAACTGGGACTGACCGTGTATGCAAGGTATGCGGCAAATGATCCGGGGGCAGGAAGCGGTCACAGGAACTCCGTAGTCATCATTGACGGCGAAAGATATCTGGTTGACTGCGGATATACGGGAAATGCCCCCAGACATTATGAATTGTCCAAAATGGACTATGACTATTCTTATGAGATCCTGAATGATGGAACACTCAGGCTGTATCAGTATGAAGGGACAGATACAAATATCGTAGTTCCGGATACTATTGACGGAAGAAAAGTAACGGTTCTTGGAAACAGTACCTTCCAGTATTGCACCCAGGCTTCTGATATAGAGTCTGTTACTTTGCCGGATTCGCTTACAACCATTGAAAAGAATGCTTTTTACAACTGTGAGAAATTGAAATCTGTTACGATTCCCCCAAATGTGTCATCTATAGGGCTGGCTGCTTTTGTGGAGGGCTTGTCTGAGTCCAGTCTGACAGAAATTAAAGTAGATCCGGAAAATCCGTATTTTTCTGAAAAAGACGGAGTGGTATTCAGCAAGGATGGCACAAAACTGATCGTGTTTCCGTCCGGACGTTCCGGAGATTACCAGATCCCGGATGGAACTGTAAGCGTAGGAGACTATGCTTTTTATTACTGTGTAAATGTTTCTTCCATAACAGTCCCGGGAAGTGTCAGAAGCCTTGGAGAAGGTGCATTCGGAAACTGTTCGTCGCTTACGAAAGCTGTCCTAAACGAAGGCTTGGAAGAAATCGGTGAATATGCATTCCAGAGCAGTTCAGGGATCCGTGATATTATAATTCCCGCATCTGTAAAATCAGTTGGGAAAAATGGACTTTGTCTGTCTTCCGGGTGCAGGATAAGAGTACTGAGCACAGATACTGTCTGGGCGGATGATGCGTTCAGGGATTTAGCACTGATCGCGGGAAAAAAGGATTCCACACTTCAGAAATACGCAGAGGACCATGGCCGCACGTTTGTGGAGCTGTCAGCAGACAACCGGATACCGCTTCAGAATGAATGGTTTGAACAGATCACTCCAGAATATGAATATAATGGAAAAAGCCATGAACCCGAAATAGAATCCAGTGAATCCGCACCGGAACTTGAGCAGGGCTCCGATTATGAAGTAACTTATGAAAATAACATCAATGCAGGAACTGCGACTGTAAAGATCACGGGAAAAGATATTTTCTGCGGTACAGTAGAGCGGAGTTTCAAGATTACGCCAGATGAAAATGGAATGCATGTGTGCTATTTTGCGGAAAATAATGAAACCTACCTGGAAACCACCTTTAAAGGAAAAAAAGTGGAACCGGAAGTGGTAATTGACGGACTGGTACGGGGGAAAGATTATACGGTAACCTATGTTAATAATGAAAAGCCTGGTGAAGCTCGTGCAGAGCTCACGGGAATCGGCAATTATAAAGGATCGGAAACATTATATTTTACTATTTACGGAAAACTACCGGCTGCGGATCCAATAGCTGATCAGACATATACAGGAAATGAGATCACACCGGACATCGTGATACCCGGATTGAAAGCCGGCGAAGATTATTATATGTATTACGAGGATAATCAGTATCCGGGTGTGGCAACGGTAACCATTTATGGTACCGGTTATTATAAAGGTACTGCAACCATTCATTTCAAGATCATAAAAAAGACAGAAAAGTTTGTCAGCAATGTTAAGCTAAACAGAACCTCTTACACTTATACGGGAAAAACCATCCGGCCATCAGTAACCGTAACTGTAAATGGAAAGAAGATCGGTGCGAGTGCTTATAAGCTGTATTACAAAAATAATAAAAACTCCGGAATTGGAACTGTGCAGGTCAGAGGGACTGGAAAATACAGTCGTATCAACAAAACGATTACCTTTAAGATCCTGCCTCCAAAAACTCTGCTGACAGGACTGAAAAAAGCAAACAGATCCTTTACCGCAAGCTGGAAAAAAAATATACAGGCAACCGGCTATCAGATCCAGTATGCAGCAGACAGCAGATTTATAAAAGAAAGAAAAACGGTCACAGTTGGAAAACAGTCTGCGATCAGATATAAGATATCAGGACTGAAAAACAAAAAGACCTATTATGTCCGCATCCGGTCATATAAAAGAGTCGGAAAAAAGGTTCTTTACAGTAGCTGGAGTACGGTAAAGAAAATCCGGGTTTGATCATAAAGGAGTGGATCTTAGATTTATATAAATGGAGCAGAATGCTTCTATGACAGAATTAAGGCTTGTAATTATAAAAAGAGCGCGTTATAATGAACTCATAAAAAAGAAAATTTCTTCGGGGCAGGGTGTGATTCCCTACCGGCGGTATAGTCCGCGACCCGCTTTGGCGGCTGATCTGGTGAAATTCCGGAACCGACAGTAAAGTCTGGATGAGAGAAGAACGCGCAGTATTTAAAGAACGTGCTCAGTGCCCCGGGAAGAAGCTCCCGGGGCTTTTTATGTGAAGAATTTTTTTACGCATAAAGATTTCTTGTGGAAATTTTCTTTGAATATTTCTGAAGAAGGAGAGAGAGTTATGAGTGAACAGATATTACAGAGAGGAAATGCCGTGGAAAGAAGCAGAACAAGAACCATCGCGCAGGTAGCCATGCTTGGTGCTGTGGCAGGAGTATTAATGAATCTTGAGTTTCCAATCCCGTTTCTTGCACCGTCTTTTTATCAGCTTGATTTTTCCGAGGTACCGGTTATGGTAGGAACCTTCGCTATGGGACCTGTGGCAGGTATCCTGATCGAGCTTGTGAAGATTCTCGTACATCTTGTGACTAAGGGAACCATGACTGCCGGTGTTGGTGATGTTGCCAATTTCCTGTTTGGATGTGCCTATGTGGTACCGGCCGGCCTGATCTACCGTTTCCGTCACAAAAAGAGCAGAGTACATGCAGTTGCAGGTATGGCAGCAGGAACAGTCCTGACAGCGATCCTTGCATGCTTTGTCAATGCCTTTGTGCTGCTTCCGGCTTACGGTAAGGCGTTTGGAATGCCAATCGAGACCTTTATCCAGATGGGAAGCGCAGTACACAGCTCCGTAAACGGACTGCTTACCTTTGCACTGCTGATCATTGCTCCGTTTAATATCTTTAAATATGCACTGACATCTCTGATCGTATTTGTAATTTATAAGAAGATCCGTGTTGTACTGAAGGGTGACTGATCATAAGCAGCTGCCGGAGGATGAAGAAAAGATCAGAAATTGGTGGTTTCAGATAAATATCTGAGAATGTGAGAAATGCCATGTAATATATTGCCGATGGGCAGTAAATTACATGGCATTTTTTATGTTATAGGAAATTACTCCGTAATGTTCCTATAACATAAAAAAGCCCTCCGGGCAGGATCGCACTGCGACGGAGAGGAATTATGTCGCTGAAGCGACCCGTCGCAGGCGGAGAATCCTGCAAGCAGGATTCTTTCTTGTGTCAGGCGTTTTGTTCTGCAGTTTTCATGACTCCAAGCTCACGTCTGGCAAAAACAACGGCCAGCACAAATGCAGAGGTATCTGCAATTGGTCCTGCGTACATGACGCCATCGATTCCGAAGAAGACCGGGAAGATGACGATCAGCGGCAGCAGGAAGAGCACCTGCCTTGTGAGGGACATGATCACACCAAGCCGGGCTTTTCCAATGGAGGTAAAAAAGCCGGCGGACATAGGCTGGATCCCGTTGGCAAAGGTCATCAGCATGAAGATGCGGAGATATTTTTCTGCAAAATGAAAGTACAGGTCGCTGCCGTTTCCGAAGATGCCTACGATCTGATGCGGGAAGAACTGGAAGCAGATAAAAAATATGGTTGCGATCACAGTACATAAGGTTACGGAATAGCGGTATGTCTGGCGTACACGGCTGTATTTTTCGGCGCCGTAGTTAAATCCCCAGATGGGCTGGGAGCCCTGGGAGATTCCGATGCAGATGGCCATAAATACCTGATTGACTTTGGAAATGATCCCTGCACAAGCGATCGGAATATCACTTCCGTAAGCGGAGAGTGCTCCGTAATGGCGAAGTGTATTGTTCATGACAATCTGCACTGCAGCAATGGCAACCTGATTGATACAGGATGCCATTCCCAGAGAAAAAATGGCAGACAGATTGCGTGCCTTAGGAATCAGCATGGAGTGGTCCAGGTACATTTTTCGGAGTCTGGAAAAATAAAAGATGATCAGAAGTCCGGATACGATCTGGCCGATCACGGTTGCCCAGGCTGCACCTTTGATGCCCCAGCCGAATCCAAAGATGAAAAGCGGGTCCAGGATGGTGTTGATGGCGGCACCGGCCAGGATGCAGGTCATGGAATAGGTAGGACTCCTGTCTGCTCGGATCAGGTGGTTGCCGCCTGTGCTTAAAACATAAAAGGGAAGTCCAATGGCGGTAATCCCCATGTAATCAATGGCATAGGGCATGACGTCCGGTGTTCCGCCGAAAAAATGAAGCAGTGGCTTCAGGAACAGAAGAACGATGACAGAGAGTATCGTACCGGAGATTATCAGCGAGGAGAGTCCGGTTCCTGCAATGGAGCTGGCTTTTTTTTCGTTTCCTGCGCCCATTTCCAGGTTGTAATTGGAGGCACTGCCGATTCCCAGGAGCAGTGCAGCAGCAGTAGAGATAATGGTTACGGGAAATGCGATGTTTGTGGCGGCGTTTCCAAGCATTCCTACGCCCTGGCCGATAAAGATCTGGTCAACGATATTGTACAGAGCGCTGACCAGCATGCTGATGATGGCGGGAATGGCGAATTTGGCGATCAGGCTGCCTACAGGGGCGGTTCCCAGAGGGTTTTCGGCCTGGGCAGCATTGGTCTGATTTTTCAATGTTTTTTCCTTCTTTCTTGTCTACAGTAGCTGTTTGGTAATGTAATAAGTAAATTTAAATTTTATAGCAGGGTATTTATTATAGCACTATTGTGAAGTGAGTGTAAGTATAAAAAATTGACCTTTGGTTTTGGATGGGATAAAATGTTTTTAGAAAAAATTTTCGGGAAGGAGTTTTTCAGATGGGTAAGATCAATAGTGTGAAAAAACTTACAGATAATAAGTTCGTGAATCTTTATGGAGTGGATGCGACCAGTGTACATGATACGGCGGTTTCTTATTTTGTGGCCTCCAGGGCGAAGAGTGTGGAGGATATGAAGCTTTCTACAGGGGAGAATCATCCGGATGGGGTGATCATTTACAGTGTTTATGGAGAGAAGCGGGATAAGGTTGTGCTGATCCGTCAGTATCGGTATACGATCGGCGGGTATATTTATGAGTTTCCGGCGGGGCTTGTGGAGCCTGGGGAGGATTTCCATGAGGGTGCTGTGCGGGAGATGTTTGAGGAGACCGGGTTGAAGCTGGAGCCGATCAAGGTTGCGGAGGCTTTTGAGAAGCCTTATTTTACGACGATTGGGATGACGGATGAATCCTGTGCTACGGTTTATGGGTATGCCAGTGGTGAGGTTAGTAAGGCTGCTCAGGAGGATAGTGAGGAGATCGAGGTTGTGATCGCGGACCGGGATGAGGTCAGGAGGATCCTGAAGGAGGAGAGGGTTGCGATCATGTGTGCTTATATGCTGATGCATTTTCTTGAGGATGAGGAGGTGTTTGGATTTCTTGGGGAGATTTAAACGGAGGTAGTTATATGGCGGAAGGGGACGCCAGTGAGGGGCTTCTTTCCAGGCTGGGGCTTCGTCGGGAGCTGGCTTCTAAGGTGCCGGAATTCTGCTAAAAGCGCTTCAAAAATCTCGAACTCGCGTCTGAAGCCGCTCAAACAGCGAGATTTTTTGAAGCAACGCAGATTTCCGCCACCTAAGAATCAGCTCCCCTCCTGCAGAGTCAGTCTGGAAAGAAGCCCCTCACTGGCTGTGCATTGGCCGTGAGACGTGTTAAATCTCGTGGGGAGTGTTGCTAGTGGGGTGGTATGACGGGAGTTGGATGAGCCGTCAGCGCTACGCTGGACGGCTGGGAGGAAAGGCTGAGATTCCTTGTGGCATGACGGGAGTTGGATGAGCCATCGGCGCTGCGCTGGATGGCTGGGAGGAAAGGCTGAGATTCCCTGTGGCTTGAAGAGGGGAATGGGTCATCGGCGCTGCGCTGGATGGATGAGAAAAACGGGGAATCTGCGGTTGCGGATTCCCCGTTTTGGTCAGAGCTCTGTGAGTTTTCCTAGGTCTTTGTTGTATTTGCAGTATTTGCCGTTTTCGGAGATAAATGGCTGGTAGGTGTCGGTCCGGTTGTCTTTGACGTAGACGATTCCGGTGGCGATCATTTCTACCAGGGAGAAGCGTTTGCTTAAGCTGGAGATCCAGCGGTAGGTTTTTTCGTTGCCGGAGTCTGCCATGAGGAGGTTGTAGCCGCCTGGGCAGGCTTCCAGGGTGAAGTAGATTTTCTGGGATCGGATGGAGGTGTTGAAGACCTGGCCGGTGATGTAGGTGGAGAAGTTGTTTTCTACAAATTGGCGGAAGGTGTAGAGATCGTAGATTACGCCGGTGGTCTCATTTTTGATCTTGTCGCCGCGTTCGATGCGGGCTTTCAGGAGCTTGAGGACTTCGATGGTCCAATTGATGAAGGAGATGCTGCTGTAGGTCATGCTTTCCTGAAGTTGATCGACCAGCTGTTTTGACAGGATGTTGGATTTTGATGCTTCATTAAAAAGTTCTTCGTTCATAAGGTTCCCTCCAGTGTTGGATTTTTATATGGTTTTCGCTCTTTTTTTGTATCTTTTATTATAAGTCTGAATTGTATATAAAGCAATAAAAAATGCGTAAAATACAAAGATAATTATTGAAAAATGATATATAATTAACGAGTGCGTTTTGATAATATCAGTGTTTTCGGAAGCTTGTTTAAAAATGGATTGTAAACATCTAGTTAATTTGAATAAGTATAAGTAAGAGTTTTACCAAATATCGCCATTTTATTGATAAAATTTTGTTGTATATCTCCCTTGACATAAAGCCTTCCTCCGGGTGTATCATAGTGCTGTGTTAAAGGAGGTAGACTATTATGTTTGAGACATTACAGGAGAAGACGGAAGAGAAAGCAATGGTGCAGTTCCTTGAACGCTTTACAGATTATCCATTTCTGGTAAAGTTCAAGAATTCCGAGTATCACATCGGAGAGGGTGAACCTACATTTACGGTGAATTTTAAGAAAGCGATTCCTCTGGCGGATCTGATGAAGAGCACATCCCTTGCACTGGGTGAGGCGTATATGCGTGGGGATCTGGATATCGAGGGAAATCTTTATGAAGCGCTGGATCATTTTCTGGGTCAGATGGGAAAATTTTCTACCAATGAATCTGCTCTGAAAAAGATCATGTTCAGTTCAACATCAAAGAAGAACCAGGAAAAGGAAGTGACCAGCCATTATGATATTGGAAATGACTTTTATAAACTTTGGCTGGATGAGACTATGAGTTATTCCTGTGGGTATTTTATCCATGAGGATGATACGTTGTATCAGGCACAGGTAAATAAAGTTGATTATATCCTTAAAAAATTACATCTGGAAGAGGGTATGAGTCTTTTGGATATCGGCTGCGGCTGGGGCTTTCTGCTGATCGAGGCAGCTAAGAAATATAAGGTTCATGGTACCGGTATCACCTTAAGTCATGAACAGTATGCAGAATTTCAGAGACGGATCAAGGATCAGGGTCTGGAAGATTATCTTACGGTAGAGCTGATGGATTACCGTGATCTGCCGAAGAAGGAGTATCAGTTTGACCGTGTTGTCAGTGTCGGTATGCTGGAGCATGTTGGACGTGATAATTATCAGCTGTTTCTTGATTGTGTGGAAAAGGTTCTGAAGCCGGGCGGACTGTTTCTGCTTCACTTTATCAGTGCTCTGAAGGAGCATCCGGGTGATCCGTGGGTCAAGAAATACATTTTCCCGGGCGGAACTGTTCCGAGCTTACGTGAGATCCTGAACCATATGGCAGAGGACAATTTCCATACCCTAGATATCGAAAATCTCCGTCTGCATTACAATAAGACATTGCTTCACTGGGAAAAGAATTTCCGGGACAATATTGAAAAAGAAAAGACTATGTTTGACGAAAAGTTCCTGCGTATGTGGGATTTGTACCTGTCAGCATGTGCGGCAACCTTCCACAACGGAATTATCGATCTTCACCAGATTCTTATGACCAAGGGTGTGAATAATGATCTGCCGATGACACGCTGGTATTGATAAAAGCCTTTACAAACCTGCCGGAAAGGAATATCATACTTCTATAAAATTATTTATTAAAGCGTATAAGGAGCCTGTGGATTCAGCATATGATTACAGAAATGCTGAATCCGCAGGCTTTGTTTTTTAACCGATAAACCGCGAAGGAGTTATTCGGTCATGAGCAAGTAGCGAAGCGTATTGCGAATATTCGCTTGACTATTCCGTTTACCGATAATTATGGAATGTGCATAAAAACAAAGCTGCAAACTTGTTCAATAAGCAGAATCATAGAAAACTATCTTGACAGATCAGAAGAAAAGAATAATAATGTAATTACTTTAATAAAATAATTAATAAAAGATGATATGCAATAGAAAGAAATTAGAGGAGGAGAATAAGATGCTTCAACAGGTAATGACAAATCCCGGAGAGATTATTTTCAGAGAGGTTCCGGTTCCGGAAGTGGGAGATGACCAGGTTCTGGTTAAGATCATGAACATTGGTATCTGCGGATCAGATATCCATGTATATCACGGTAAGCATCCTTTTACAAAATATCCGGTAACACAGGGACATGAAGTATCCGGTAAGATCACGGGGCTTGGAAAGAATGTGACAGGTTTTAAGGTTGGCCAGAAAGTAACCATCGAGCCTCAGGTATACTGCGGACATTGCTATCCATGCCGCCATGGAAAATATAATCTCTGCGAGGAACTGAAGGTTATGGGCTTCCAGACAACAGGAACAGCTTCTGAATTCTTTGCAGTAGATGCATCTAAGGTAACACCGATCCCGGAGGAGATGTCTTACGAGGAAGGTGCAATGATCGAGCCGCTGGCAGTTGCAGTCCATGCCGTGAAGCAGATGGGCGATGTAAAAGGGATGAACATCACAGTGATCGGTGCAGGTCCCATCGGAAACCTTGTTGCGCAGACAGCCAAAGGAATGGGGGCAGCCAGGGTTATGATCACGGATGTCAGTGACCTTCGTCTTGCAAAAGCAAAAGAGTGCGGCATTGATATCTGTGTAAACACGAAGGAGAAAAATTTCGGAGAGGCACTGGTAGAGGCGTTTGGTCCGGATAAGGCAGATGTGATCTATGACTGTGCCGGAAATAACATCACCATGGGACAGGCCATCCAGTATGCGAGAAAAGGCAGCGTGATCGTACTGGTAGCGGTATTTGCGGATATGGCAACCGTTGACCTTGCTGTTGCCAATGACCACGAGCTGGATATCAAGAGTACTATGATGTACCGTCATGATGATTATGTAGATGCCATTGATCTTGTAAATGCGGGAAAGGTTCATTTAAAGCCGCTGATCTCAAAGACATTTAAGTTCAAAGATTATCTGAAGGCTTATCAGTATATTGATGAGAACCGTGAGACAACCATGAAGGTTATCATCAATGTGCAGGAGAAATAATTTCTGAAGATTATAAGTGATATAAGAAAAACTCCCGGATGTTTGGCTGTCCGGGAGTTTTCAGATGGTGGCGGTGTCAGATTATGGGAGAATTTTTGGAACAGTTTTGAGTGATTTGTTTATTGATGTGTGGTATGGTTATTATATCTTATAGGATTCTTGTCTGTATGGACATTCTGAAAGCTTCGTATTCTGGAGCGTTTTCCATTTTAAGTTCCTGTAGAGTTTGTAAAAATACGTTTTATGGGGTTTTTATGTTTGGATGATGTGGTATAATTTGTATATACCGGTGGGAGTGATCAATCGTTTGTTTTTGGATGGACGGTCGGATGAAGTGCAGCGTGTGATGACGGATGTAAAATGGCGTCAGAAGCTGTATGATGAGTATGAACTGTAACAAGTGATATGAGTATGACGAGGAGAAAATAGCATGGAGAATATTTTTCACAGAGTAAGTATCCGTAAATATGAAGATAAACCCGTAGAGAAGGAAAAGATCCTTCAGATCCTGAAAGCAGGTATGCAGGCGCCAAGCGCATGTAATCAGCAGCCGTGGGAATTTTATGTTGTGACAGATAAGGAGAAGATCCTGGAGCTTTCCAAAGCCACTCCCTATTCCGGATGTGCAGCAGGTGCACCGGTTGTGATCGTTCCGGTATATCGGAAAGAGGGATTGCCTGTTCAGGATATGGCACAGATCGATATGTCTATCGCACAGGAGAATATCTGGCTGGAAACGGATGCACTGGGACTTGGCGGCGTGTGGATCGGAATTGCACCGCTTAAGGATCGTATGGCGCTGGTCCATGATATTCTGAAGCTTCCGGAGAATGTGGAGGTATTTTCTCTTTTTGCCCTGGGGTACCCGGCAGAGAGCAGAAAGCAGCAGGATCGTTTTGATAAGAGCAGGATCCACTTTGTAGAATAAAAAAAGCCTTCTTTGAGGAAGATAACATCCGGAAACAGAAGAAGTCTGAATGTAGTGAAAAATACCAATAAATCCTCTGAAAATTTGTGCAGAACGCATTTTGCATGACCGGGATTTTTACGATAAAATGTAAGTATAAGAACTGAAAAACTGCATTAAATGAAAGAGGTGAAGGGTATGAAGGAATATGAGATCATTATTGAAACCATTAATCCCTGCGGTGGCGATCGTCATTCTCAGCAGGAGATCGTTGAAGCAAAGATCGAGAGTCCGGAAGCTTTCGTAAAAGAAAAAGGAAGATTTCCGATCATTGATAAGATCGAGAATCCCGATGGCGGAGTCGTGATCGTAACCGGTGACGGAAAAGGATACATGGTAAGATATACATTTTCTGAATAATGGATAATGCGGCGTATGTGACGGAAAACGGATCGTAAAGCAGAGCCGGGATCAGATCTGGCTTCGTTACATACGCCGTGTTTGGGCTTTTACCTAAAAAATGCATAAAAAAACATATGCAAATTTGTAAAATATATATAAATTATTTGTTGAATTTTTATAAAAAAAGGAGTAAAACATTAGATAAATAAAAAAGAGAAATGCATGGAACAGGACAGATCACAAGAAGCAGACCGGATCACAGAGAGCCGCAGCTGGTGAGAAGCGGCAGAAGGTATTTTGTGATATCATTTGGGAGCATCCCGCTGAATAGAAATCTTTAAGTAAGCCGGGACGTAGTCTTCACGTTACAGAAGAGGCTGTTTGATATGACAGTAATAAGTGGTCGCGTTTAGCAATAAATACGATAATACAAAGTGGTACCACGGAACATTCCGCCTTTGTTATCCGAAAGGATAGCAAGGGCGTTTTTTGATGCAATAACTGTTTTACGGTCATTGTATCATGTATAAAAAACACAAAGGAAAGAGAGTTGATATTATGAACGGAATCACAATGATGATCATAGCCATTGTAGTTCTCGGAGGCGCATATCTTCTGTATGGCCGTTATCTCCAGAACAAATGGGGCATTGATCCGAAAGCAAAAACTCCGGCATACGAAATGGAGGACGGAGTTGATTATGTACCGGCTGATACAAATGTAGTATTTGGACATCAGTTTGCATCCATAGCAGGTGCAGGTCCCATCAACGGACCGATCCAGGCCGCAATTTTCGGTTGGCTGCCGGTTCTGTTATGGATCCTCATCGGTGGTGTATTTTTCGGAGCTGTGCAGGATTTTGCATCCATGTATGCATCCGTAAAGAATAAAGGACGTACGATCGGATATATCATCGAAGCGTATATCGGAAAGCTTGGAAAAAAATTATTTCTTTTATTCTGCTGGCTGTTCTGTATTCTGGTCGTTGCCGCATTTGCAGATGTTGTAGCAGGAACCTTTAACGGATTTGTCGCAAATGATGCAGGAACAGTTACAAAGGTAGCGGCAAACGGAGCTGTTGCAACCACTTCCATGTTATTTATATTTGAGGCTGTTGCACTTGGATTTTTCCTTAAATATACAAAATTCAACAAATGGGTCAACACTGCAGTCGCAATTATATTACTGGTAGCCGCAATTGCACTGGGACTTAATTTCCCGATGTATGTAAGTCTTGGAACCTGGCATATCATCATTTTTGTATACATCCTGATCGCCAGTGTCGCTCCTGTATGGGCACTGCTTCAGCCACGTGATTATCTGAACAGCTATCTGCTCATTTTTATGATCGTCGGTGCGGTTATCGGTGTATTTGTTGCCAATCCTTCCTGTAACCTGAAGGCATTTACAAGCTTTAACGTAGACGGACAGTATATGTTCCCGATCCTGTTTGTAACCATCGCCTGCGGTGCTGTTTCCGGCTTCCATTCACTGGTATCTTCCGGTACTGCATCCAAGCAGATCAAAAATGAGAAAAACATGCTTCCTGTTTCTTTCGGCGCAATGCTGATGGAAAGTATGCTTGCTATCATTGCGCTGATCGCAGTTGCATCTTTTGCAGATGGCGAGGCAGCAGCACAGGGACTTACCACACAGCCGCAGATTTTTGCGGGAGCCATTGCAAACTTCCTTTCTGTAGTTGGCCTTCCACATTCTCTGGTATTTACCCTGATCAACCTTGCAGTATCTGCATTTGCACTGACCTCTCTTGATTCTGTAGCCAGAGTCGGACGTCTGTCATTCCAGGAATTTTTCCTTGATTCTGATACAGATGAGGAAAACATGAGCCCATTCCTGAAAGTCGTAACAAATAAATATTTTGCAACAGTTATCACACTGGTACTTGCCTACATGCTTACAAAAGTAGGCTATGCGGAGATCTGGCCGCTGTTCGGTTCCGCAAACCAGCTGTTATCCGTACTTGCCCTTGTAGCCTGCGCGGTATTCTTAAAGAAAACAAAACGTCAGGGCTGCATGCTCTGGATCCCGATGGTATTCATGATGGCAGTTACCTTCACAGCACTTGGCATGACCATCACAAAGCTTTCAAAGGCACTGGTAACAACAGGGCTGGATCTTGGAAACACCTTACAGCTTGTATTTGCAGTATTACTGCTGATCCTTGGTGTACTGGTAGCGATCCAGGGCGTGAAGAAACTGCTTGAGAAGACAGATGATAAAAAAGCAACAGCATAATATTATCGGATAAGATTACGTATTTTTGTTTGGCTGGAGAAGCATAAAAAGGTACTGATCGTACGGATGGATTTGTTAGTGTATTGCAGCAATTCTTTACCTTCTTCCAGTTTACAGCGCAAAATAAATGCGCTGACAGAAAAACCAAGGGTCTTTTTAAATAATCAGGAAATGATGGCTGCGATGATGGAAGGAATGCCGCTTCGTCCGTTGTTAAGCTTCATTCCCGGAATTAAAAGAGAAATACTGGAACAGATGGTTGGTGCTTTAAACGAAGGCGTTGCATATAATAAAAAAAATGTATCAATGGAAATGAAAGCCTTATGCCAGACCAGAAATTAGAGAATCTACTTAATCTTGCCATGAATGCCCTGCCGCAGGAACGGGCGAAATCGGAAAATCTGAATGTGGGATATGATCCCACCACCAGGCTGTGGGATGTGATCGTGAAGTACAGCGGTCCGGAAAGCGGACTTGGTGGTGAGAGGATCCAGGTGGTCCCGCTGCTTGGCAGCTATGCAGTAGTAACATTGCCGGAAACGGAAATTTCTGCATACTCAGTCAGAGAGCAGATCGAGTTTATAGAAAAGCCCAAGAGACTTTATTTTGAGACCTTTGAAGAGCGGGAGGCAAGCTGCATTTTGCCGGTGCAGAATGGAGCCGATGGCTTAACCGGCAAGGGGATTTTGGTGGGTATTGTGGATTCCGGGGTGGACTATTTTCATCCGGATTTCAGAAATGAGGATGGAAGTACCCGGATCCTGCGACTGTGGGATCAGAGTGTAGCTGGAAATCCACCGGAAAACTATGTATCAGGAACTGAATATACGAAGGAAGAAATTGATGAGGCGCTTGCACTCGGGGAAACCGAAGGCAGGCGCCTTGTTCCGTCTGGGGATTTCAGCGGACATGGAACAGCAGTTCTTGGAATAGCAGCAGGAAATGGGAGAGCATCGGAGGGAGTGAATCGAGGCGTTGCGTATAGAAGTGATCTTCTGGTGGTAAAGATGGGAAATCCACGGGAAAATTCATTTCCGCGGACAACGGAGCTGATGGAGGGTATTGATTACCTGATACGGCAGGCAGTGAAGATGAGAAAACCGATCGTTATAAACGTCAGCTTTGGAAATAATTATGGTTCTCATGAACCTTATAATTAAGGGAAAACATAAGAAAACACTGATATTTCCTGTGTTTTCAGGCAATTCAGTGTTTTACTCGGATTCATGTTTGGTTGTTGTTTGAGTCTTATAATACTCGGTCAGGATCATGTTAATCTGCTGGGAACGTGTACGATAGTTCGCTTTTGCATCCTTATCAATCTCAGCAACCAGTTCTTTGGACAAAGTAGTATAGACCTGAATATTGTTGGAACTGATAGCCATGTGGCACCTCCGATTCAATTTAATAGAATTATTCTATCATACTTCTTCGGGAGGGGCAATGTGAACTGAAAATTGAAGAATTATTGTTACTGTAAAATTGGAACGGTCGTAAAGAAAATCTATGAATAGAGAACGATAAGAAAGGTAGAACAGACAATGAAGAAAACAATTTTTGAAGAGATGGGCGGTACTTATATCAGACATGGGGATTATCTTATCCCTGCTCTTACCTTACCGAAGGAAGAAGAACAAAGGGTTGTCGGTGTATGGGGACAAAGACATTTGCGGTATTTGAAGGAATACCGCAGATTGCTATATCTGAATATGCTTACAAGCGGCAGGCTGAATGGTTATTTGGCTGATATAGAAGAACAGGCACAGGAACGCTTTGAAAGACTTGTAGAACAGATGAAACAGGCACAAGGCATTACAGAACAGCTAAAGGTGGAAAATGTCTTGGAATGGATAGGAAGAATGAACAATATACAAGTATGTGCGAGGGAGATTGTGGATAAAGAGATAATTTATCAAGAATGAAATGTAAGATAAATAGTGTATAAAATGTAGCAGGGCATCATAAGATAAAATTGTAATTGCATTTTCCACATAGTTCGTGTAAAATGTAATTAGAAAAGCTGTGCATCAGCGGTGGGTTGACACCTAAAATCTGATACGTTTTCCGAACGAAGGTGTCGGAGGTTGGCAGGCAACGGAAAAACCTGATATTTTCCAGACGAAGGTGCTGGAGGTTGGCAGACAACGGAAAAATCAACCATGAGAAGGGAATGTTTAGTGCTGCGGCGTGAACATTCCCTTCTCTAAATTTTATGGGATAAGGATTAAGTTATGGACAAAAGACGTGCAATTCAGATTATGACAAAAGCGGCACAACTATATAAAGAACATCTTGAGGATCAGAAGGTTTTGTTCCTATATGGCTTACCGAAAGAGGTGAATAAGCAATTACAGGAAAGTAATAAGATTTTGTCATCTGTACAGGGATATGAAGTTGTTTTCCATAGATACAATTTTTTACATTTGACAGGAGTTCGATTGAATAAAAAAGAGACAGCTTCTGCAATTCATTTTTACCAGAAATGCCTGGATAAGCGATTAACAGAAAATGATTTTGTTTTTGCAAAAGATGGCTCTACGGGGCAAAAATTGGATATATTGGAACGTATGATGCTTATTAAGAAAAACGTAACAATGATAGGAGAATTTACAGATCGAGGACCGAAATTATATACAGAAAAAGCTGCCGGGAATATATGTGGTTGTATTGGCTTCGTAAAAGATAAAAATACGAAATTAAATGTACCGAACACATTGCTGAAAAAGGACATCAGAGATGTAACAGCACAGCCTACATATAAAGTATTTGCTGTAATATCAAAACACTATACAGATGAGAAATATACAAATCTTGTGAAGATGGACAAAAGTATTGATTTGAAAGAGTGTTGTTTCTCAGAAACAATAGAAAATATGATAGATAGAGAAAATCTATAATGAAATATAAAGAAACCATGCTACTGCTTTTTGTAACAGTATCATGGTTTTATTGTTTGTCGTCTATATTTTAAGTTGATTATTACTTTACAAAATTGGCAATGTTATAATTATCATTGATTTTAGAAGAAGGGAGTATCGAGGGAAATTAGTGGAACTGGTTTTGCAAGCATAGCGTTTGGATATCCAAACGCACTTTGGGAGCCCCCCAAACCCCATTTGTTGGCTTTACAAAGTAGGAATTTTTTGCTCAAGATAAAAAGAGAGTGCGTAAGCGGAAAGAAATCAAATTATGCTTACGCACTTTGTGCCTCACTTTTGCTCGGTGGTTAGCAGTTTGTGAATTATTGGGATGAAGCAATATAACTGTTTTGAGAAAACGGGATATTTTTTATATTAGTAGTTTAAACATTATAGTTCTGTGTTGTGCGATTTTTGCCTGGATTGAACAGGATGTTTTTTTTGCAATTCCTGTTTCCTCTGATATTCAAGTTCCCAGGTATGATGAGAGAAGCTATAGGGATCTTCCATATTGAGATCATCCACTTCATGGGTTGCGATATCACGATAGTGATAGTCATAATATTCACCAAAAGTACCTTTGAGCTGCTCAATCAGTTTCTCTCGGAAAGTAGGTCGTATCTGGATTCTGGCATCCAGTAATTCTGTATATTGCTCTGGTTTAGGCCGGAGTTTTTCCTCTTGGAAAGCGACAGCATCTTTTTCAAGCTGCTCTTTGAGAGCCATATCCTGAGAATCGAGAATATCCAGATTCTTATCCATCTGGTCGTATTTTCTGGAAAGGCTCGCCATATCTTTCTCTGTGGAGCATTCAGCCTGAAACAGCAGCTGTTCTTTGGCAGATTTCAGTTCCTCGATTTCTTCTGTTACGGTTGTAAGCTGCTGGTTTAACTTTATATGCTGGAAAGGATTTAGAATACTGGTTTTACTTTTTTGCACATTTAGTTCTTTCTTTTCAGTAACTTTCGCTTTGAGCTTTTTCTTAATGGTATCATATTTATTTAGGATAGGACGAAAATGCTGCATCCAGTCATGGATCACTTCTTTTTGCATTTCATTATGAAGTAAATGATATTGTGTAAAAATCATATGATTGCGGATTGCTTCTAATGTTTCTGCAATTACCGGAATAGATTTTTCGACAGCTTGAACCAATTTTTTTATCTGTGTTTTTAATTCCCGTAGTATTCTGTTATCCGCACGAACCCGACGGTTGATTTCACACCGGTCTGCTATCATGCCTTTCTTTTCCATATTCTGGGCAATGTAGCCTTCGTGGATGGTTGGCTGTTCAGTGATTCCCTGAGCTGCAAAACTGCGGTGATCAATGGCGGCATTTATCTGATTAAGGGCAAGCATTTTATTTACGGCATCTGCCCAGTTTGCTCTCCAGAGGCAGAGCTGTTCCTCACTGTTCCATTGTTCGGAAATCGGGTTTTGTCTGCCATACCGGGTGCTTTTTGGATGTTTGTCGATACGTTCATAACCTTTCTCCTGTGCTGCCGAGGGAGTCAGATATACTTTCTTTTTCCCAGCTTTATAACGATACTGTTTTTCCCAGCCCTCTTTCTGAGCATCCTTAAATTCAGAAGCAGTAAATCCCTTTTCCTCTCCATCTTTGATGCATAGATATTCTTTTTCGGTTTTATACTGCCATGTTCCGTTTTCGTTTAATGGACGGACAGTAAGTAGAATGTGTGCATGGGGATTGTGACCATCTGTATCGTGAATGGCGAAATCGGCACACATTCCCATATCTACAAAATTCTTTTGAATAAAATTCTGAAGAAGAGAAATATTGCTGTCTTTATCCAACTCAATAGGGAGTGCGACAACAAATTCTCTTGCCAGTCGGCTGTCTTTTGTTTTTTCAGCAGCTTCTACAGCATTCCAGAGTTGCTCCCGGTTTTTCCATTTAGGCGGAGCCATAGGGGGAAGCATTACTTCCTGATAGATCAGTCCATGTTTTCGGGTGTAGTCATGCTGGATGCCATCGTAATCATTGTATATGCGGCTACAGCTCATATAAGCAGATGCAGCGACAGCAGACCGCCCGGAACCACGGCTGACGACCTTGGCTTGCATATGATAAATTGCCATATCTGGCACCTCCTTTCGATGTTGCCTGCAACAGCGGATAGCCCTCGGCAGAGCGCACGAGCCCCGTAGGGGATACCACCGCCCGATTTATCGGGTGGTGAGTAAGTGCGCCCTTCGGGAGTAGAACTTGTGTATTTACATTCCTCTTAGCCGGAGCATCAGCTCCCGCTTTAGGGTATCTAAATCCATTTCTTTAATATGTGGAGCAATGCTTTCCAGAATCGCTCCTTCTTGAATCAATCTGCGTGTTCTGGCATTACGTTCCTTTTTACGGTTTCTTGCTTCGATTTCTTCCAGTCTGTGTTTTGCCTGTAAAAGCACTTTTTCTTCTGGTGTCATAATTCTTTTATTTGCCATATCTGGCACCTCCTTTTTATGCCCGTATCCGGGCGATTTAGTTTTAAAATCTTGTGGTTTAGTACTATAGTTTTAGATAACTGACAGTGGCATGTCTCTGGTGATAAATAAGAAAAGAAAGTAGTACTACTGTCAGTGAAAAATAGTTATTGTGCGATGCTGCTTTGTTTCAACTCTGGTTTGAAGTGTGATTATCTAACAGAATTTTTTTCGTTTTTTTTAAATTAGCTGTTGCATTGTCCTGACGGATATTCCGGTTATTGATACGGATGGGAACACATCTCTCCAGAATCCGGTCATAAATTCGCTTGTGTGCGATATCAGCGGCGTTATTCAGCTCTGATAAAGTGAGATTGGTTGTTATGATCAGGGGCTTTTTACTGCGGTAACGGCTGTCAATCACATTGAATACCTGTTCCAGTGCAAAGTCAGAGTTCCGTTCAATTCCGAGGTCATCAATGATCAGAAGGCTGTAGCGGTTTAAGCTGTGGATGAACTGATTCCTGTCTTCAAAATGCATTCCGGTAAGGGTATTCAGAATCCGGGAAAAGTTGGTCATCAGTACAGGAACGCCTTTTTCCAGCAGGGCATTGGCAATGCAGCCTGCAAAAAAAGATTTTCCAGTACCGACATCACCCCAGATGAGAAGTCCGGAAGCGTTTGCTTTCATCTCTTCCCAGTTACTTACATAATTGTGTGCAAGTTTCATTTCCGGATTGCTGCCGTTATCTTTGGCAAAGGTGTAGTCATAAAGTGATTTGTCCTGTAAGCCGCTGGTTTTGAGATGCTCTATTTCCATTTGCTTTTCATGAAGTTTTCTCTGGGCTTCCTCCTGTTCAAAGATCTCCTGCTGGCACTTACAGCGGATGGAAGGAATAAGAACCTTTCCCTGTAATTCATGCCTGCACTGTCTTGGCGTATTGCATTTGGAACAGTAGATCAGGTGATTTGTTTCGTTAAAATATTCATCAGACTGAAGCTCTCTGTTTGGTGTGATAGCTGTTGGTTTTTCTGTAAATGTTGTCATAATGTTTCGTATTCCTCACTTTCATAATTTCGTTGCCGGGAAACAGGATGATCCTGTCTTGCCCAACGGATGATGGTAGCTGCATGGTTTTGGTATTGCTTTCCGGTAGAAGCCATATAACCGGATAAGCGTTCCATATAGTCCTGCCAGTCAGGGATTGTCTGCCGGATATTTTCCAGCTCCGTCTCTGACAGAAAAACATTTTGAAATGTTCCATAGGGTGAGCGTGGCTCTTTACTCCCTCTTATTGTTAAATGGTTCTTTTTTATCTCTTTCTTATTACTGGACAGTTTTCTGTCTGTATCAGGGAAAGAATCCTGTCTGTCAATAGGACAGTTTTCTGTCTGTCTTGAGGAAAGAATTCTGTCTGTATTGCTGAGGGTTTCTTTCGGGATTTTTACATAGATCCGATTAGGGTGTCCGGGTCCCTGCCGTTTTCGGAAGATAAGCTCTTGTTTTTCCAGTACTGCCAGAGCAGTTTTCACCGTCATCTGGCTTTTGTGGAGAACTTCTGCCAGTGCTTCAATCGTAAAGTAGAGGAACACATGACCATTTGTATCTGACCAGCCCTCATTTTTCTGGGAAAGCCTTGCCCGGTCGAGCAGGATAATATAAAGCATTTTGGCAGTTTCGTTTATTTCCATGTCCAGAAGAAAACGGGGAAACATCATATAAGATGGCAGGCTTGTGTCTGCTGTCAGAAAGTCCGTCATGTGTTCACCTCCAATCACAATGGTTTATTCTCCAAGAAAATCCCAGTCTATATCACGATCCGGCTGTTCTTTTTCAGGAGCTGGAAAGGGCATCCTGATGGGGGATTCCCTTTCCAACATGCCTGCAGTCAGCCCGGACAGAAAAATCGGCAATGACTGTTTCAGGCTGTGTTCTACTGCTTCTACAATCTGTTTCACAAAAAGTTCTTCCCGTTCCCTTGTTTCCAGATAGGGATCAGCCTGAGTGCGGTAGTAGCGGTCAAAATAATCGACCAGTGCAAGGGAGATTACCTGGCTGTAAGATTTAAAATTCTGTCTGTCCATCGTCTGTAAATATTCCCAGGCTCTCCGCTGCTGGTCTTTGTCCAGATTAAATCGCAGGTTTGTGTTGCGGATATGGTTCTGCATGGCTTATCCCCTCCTTTTCAGGCTCATATAAGCCAGAGATTCATAACCTTTGGCAGTGGCACAGATATCATCAAGGATGGTAACTCGTGATTTGTCATACGCTCCAAAGTTACGGATCAGGCATCCACCGCCTCCGACCACATACAGGCGCATCAGGCCAGGATTGTATTCATATTTGCGGAGCGTGGCAAAAATATCTGTGACATACTGTCTGGCAACAGCAGTAATACAATCCAGATAAGACGCTGAAATGTCAGCGGTTCCAAACCGCAGAATCTGCTCTACGGTAGATTCTTCAATCTTTACTCCGAAGTTGTCCAGAACAGCGTTTTTAGCGGCAATCATGCATTGGTTTACGCCAAACTTTTCTGTCCAGCACCGGCTTTCCTGTGCTTTCTTATTATTGATATACAGAATGTTCATGGTTCCGTTGCCGATATCTGCAAGAAGATTTGTCCCCTTGAAATCTCCAAGTCGGTTTACGATAGCCGGATATCCCTGCGGGTAAAGGCTGCATCCCACAAAACGGAGATGATACTCTTTGCTGTTAAATCGGTAATGGACTTCTGGATTCTGGAGCAGATAGGAACGGAAATCTTCTCTCTGGTTTCTGATCCATGTCAGAGGAAGCCCGGCAGCCAGATGAACGTCTGCTTCACGGATGGAAAAGACATTCAGTTCCCTTGCAATCGCCATGAGAGTTAGAAGATAATATTCTTCGTCCATAGCTTTATCTGGGATAAATTCTTTGTGTCCTTCGCCAATCCGGTAGTAAATGCCGTTATATTCCAGAATATTCCCGGTGAAGATGGGTTCTGTTTCATAGGCTTTGATTCCGGTTGGTGTGACGGTATTTGCTGTTTTCATGTTGCCGTAGCCGTGATCTACAGCAATGATTTTTGTGTTTCTGAGTTCTCGCATAAAAAACACCTCCATTTTCGTATTGATTAATTCAGCAGGCTGTACCGGTGTGGTACTGCTTTGCTGTGAGATAAGCATACGAAAGTTGGAGGAAAAAGACATTGAGGGAAAATTGAGTTGGAATTGAAAAATAGGATATAATTTTGTAAAATAGAGCAATTTCTTTAGTTTTTTATAGCCCTGCATTTTTTTGTTATAAACGTTCATTAAATGTTGACATGTTATTATATAAATGGTAAAATTGTACAATAAAATGTGGAAAGTTGGATGGAATTTATTGAATTATAATAAAACTAATCGTACTTAACTGGCGGCTTATGTATTTGTAGAACTTAGAATAATAGAAAATTTAAAATATTATCAATTTTTACAGCTGTTGCAATGCTTTCAGTAGGAACAACAGTTTTTGCAAGTCCTTAACTGTTGTTTGATAAGGAGTGTAGTTTTATACAAATAGTGATATTATTGCAAAAAACTAGGATTTTATAAAAATAAAAAAATCAAGTCTATAGCTGTTTGAAGTGAGGAGAAAAGCGTATGAGAAATGTGTTGGCAACGGACATAAAAAACAATATTCGAAGCATTCGCTTTATTTTGGGGATTTTTCTAATCGTTTCGGCTACCCTGATGTCTGAGCATGAGATGTTGCAGAAGATCATAAATGCAGGCGGATCTGCAGAAGGACCAGGCTGGTTCGTAGCATACACCTATTGTATGAACAGCGTTAATATGCTTCTGTTTGTTCCCATTGCCGTTGCTTTTGCGGGTGGAGAGAATACGGAGGCTGAGCTGCACAGTCGTTTTTTTCTGTTCAGTTATATCCGTTCAGGGAGAAAACAGTATCTCGTAGGAAAAGCAGCAGGATTGTTGGTCTCCGGAGGTTTGACAGCTTTTTTAGCCATGGTGTTCCTTCTTGTAATCTGTATACTGAGGTTCGGTCAGTATCCTTCTCTGATTGACGGAAATTATGAGATGGCAGTGCTTGTGGGCAGAACGGCGGTAAGCTTTCTGAGATTGTTTTTAAATGGCGCTTTTTGGGCGCTAATTGGCGGTACGTCGGCTGTCATAACAAAAAATCGCTATATGTCCTATGCCGTTCCTTTTATTCTTTATTATGTCCTGACCGTATTTCAGGAGCGTTACTATCAAAAAGCATTCTTTCTGAGTCCCCGCTATTGGGCGGCGTCTATTTACTACAATGATATCTTCTGCATTGCTATATTAGCGGTTGGAAGTTTTTTAACGGCACTGATCTTTATGTGCGCAATAGAAAGAAGGTTGCGGTATGCGTGATATTAAACAGGCTTTTTGGATTGCAGGCCAGAATTTCTATGGATGGAAAAAAAGTCCGAGGATCTGGATGACCTTTATTTTGGCAGCTATATTATGTCTGATGCTGTCGGATCAGATTATTTCCCATGCGATAAAATATGAGACAATCCTTCAGGTATTCGAGCCGTTTATTTGGACATATGGGGATGCATCCTCTGTTATGCTGTCCTCCCTGCTTTTAATCCTGCTCTTTGCGGACATGCCATTTATCAGTCAGGCAACTCCGTATTGGCTTGTACGCACAAAACGGAAGATATGGCTTGCGGGTCAGATTATCTATGTGATCCTGGCGACTGTGATCTATAATATTTTTTTGGCTGTGATGCTTGGAATTATGGGAGCTCCCTTTTCCTTTACGGGAAATGTGTGGAGCGAAACAGCGGCAATGTTGGGCTATGGCGGTGGGGAGAGCATAACCGTTCCTGTTTCCATAAAAACAATGGAAAGCTCAACTCCTTATATGTGCGCAGCAATAGTGTTTGGACTTGTACTTTTATATACTCTTTTTATCGCAGTTCTCATGTTGTTTTTAAATCTGGCTGCGGGAAATATGGCAGGGGTGATCGGTGCTTTTGCAGTCAGTCTGTATGGGCTCCTGCTGAACCCAGATGTTTTCCGGAAACTGTTTCATTTTACAGAAAGTCAGGAATATAGGGCGAACGTGTTCTGCGGCTGGCTGTCTCCGTTGAACCAAGCTACCTTTCCCATGCACAGCTTTGGTTATGATTACCTGCCAGGGATCGGGATGAGCATGTTCATATTTGCAATATTAATCATAGCGCTGATCGGCTTGTCAGCCGTCCGAATTAAGGGCTATAATTTCTCTTTTACGCAGACAAACGAATAAATGGAGGGCAAAATGGAATATGCAATCAGGTTGAAGGGACTGACAAAATCCTTTCAAAAAGAAAAAGTATTAAAGAACATTACCCATGATTTTGAAAAAGGGAAGATTCATGGGATTATGGGGTTTAACGGTTCAGGGAAAACCGTAATGTTTAAATGCATCTGTGGATTTTTACAACCTGAGAGCGGCACAGTGCTCGTAGGGGGAAAACAGATCGGGAAGGAGCTGGACTTTCCAGATTCCGTAGGCATTATCATTGAAAACCCTGGCTTCTTTCTGGATCTCAGCGGTTTTGCGAATTTAAAGAGACTGGCGTCTCTGAAACACCGTATTTCCGATGACGATGTGAGGGCGACGATGCGTGCCCTAGGGCTTGATCCTCTGTCTAAAAAGAAGGTAGGACAGTATTCTCTTGGAATGCGTGAACGTCTTGGTATCGCACAGGCAATCATGGAAGATCCGGAGCTTTTGATATTGGACGAGCCTTTTAATGGTCTGGACAAGCAGGGGGCAGGAGAGGTCTGCGAGCTTTTGCGGGGATTAAAGGAACGAGGGAAGACTATTCTTATCGCAGCACATAACATGCTGGAGATCGAATGGCTCTGCGATACGATCTGTGAGATGGATGCAGGTGTCCTGACGCAGATAAAATAAAAATACGGGGGAAAGAATATGGGAAAGGTATTAATTAAATGCATTCAAACACCAATGCAGAAATATTTTTATGATCGTTCTTTGGATTCTGTAGTTATGGTGAATGATGAAGAATATCAGATATTAAAAACTGTGGAAAAGACAAAATTGGTTCCTGATGGAGTGTTAAGACGGTTTGTGAAAAGCGGATTATTGCGTGAGACTGCGATAGAAGAAATTGAGCATCCTGAGACAGAAAACTTACATTTGTTGGCAGAACATTATATGGGCAATCTGATTTTGCAGGTAACTCAGCAGTGTAATTTGAGATGCAAATATTGTGCATATTCTGGAAACTACTATAATCGTTCCCATACGTCAAATAGGATGGATTTCGAGACAGCCAAAAAAGCAATAGACTTTTATTTGAAAAGAAGCGAAAAAGCGGATCAACTTGCATTATCATTTTATGGGGGTGAGCCTCTTCTGGAATTTGAATTGATTAAGAAATGTGTTTCCTATATTTTACAACGTAAAGGGGATAAAAAAATTCTTTTTACTATGACGACTAATGGGACTTTAATGACAGAAGATGTCATAGAATTTTTGGTAAAATATGAGTTTAATCTTATGATTAGCCTTGATGGTGATAAGAAAAGTCACGATATAAATCGAAGATTTAAAACAGGAAAAGGTTCATTTGACATTATTTTAGAAAATTTGAGTAGACTGAAAGCTTACAATGAAGAGTACTATTCAAAAGTTTTGTTTAATTGTGTTATTAGTTCTTCATCAGATCTTGAAAATATATATCGATTTTATTCGGAAGAAGAGCTGTTTGAAGCAGGGACAGTGAATTTCAATTATGTAAATCCAGTTGGTTTAAAAGATGAGACATTGTCGCGCATAACACAAAAAAATTTCAGAGTACATCGACTAGCATATATAAAGATGATTTTATCTGTATTAGAGAAGCGAAAATGGGATGCACAAAGTCGATTGTTGCGAAGAGAACTGCAAGATATTGAGTTATTATATGAACAGCTACATAGTCATGTTGCTGAAGGCAAAAAAACACATCATGGTGGTCCATGCATTCCTGCAGTTAGAAGACTATTTGTGGATACAAAAGGTGAATTTTTTCCATGTGAAAGAGTTTCGGAAGAAGATTCAGAAATGTGCATCGGAAGTTTGGATTCGGGATTTGATTTTGATAAAATGAGTTTCCTACTTAACCATGGTAAGATGATTAAAGAAAAATGTTTAGGATGTTGGAATTTGAGAATGTGTGCATATTGTTTGGCGCAAATTCCAAAATAAATAAGGTAGTCTGTTTCTAAAAAATATACGAAAACGTTAATAGTGTCAGGAAGGTATTTATAAGTTAAAGAGTTTATAATTGAAGTTTCGTGAAAAAGCGACAATTCTATAAGATATATGGAGGAAAAATGAAAAAAAGTGTTCTAGCAATTATGGTAGGTGCGTTGTGTATTATTCTTTCCAGCTGTCAGGAAACACCAGAGGAGAGTTCGGTAGTCAGCAAAGTGGATGGGATTAGCGAGGCGGCTGTCTGTGAACCTCTTAAAAAAGGAGAAAAGAGAGAGACAAATGTTCCAACGCATTGGAAATTTGAAGAAAAGAAAAGCAACGACCGTGTGGTTATCCAGGCAGATATTAAGTTGGGCGAACAAAGCATTGGCAATCTTCCAGTCATAGAGATGCAAAATCACGAGTTAACGCAGGAAGAACTGAATGGATTGATTGATTATTTTACGGACGGTGAGGAACTATATATGCCACAGATGGTGACAAAGGATGCGTATCAGGAAGTGTTAGACAGGATTTCCAGCAAGGAAGGAAGTTACTTGCAATCAGCATATTCTACATCGATTGCAGGGATTCAAAACGCAACCCGAGAGGGGATGGAGCTTGCACCGGATGAAGCGTCTGCACCGGAAAAGATGGAGATAAAATTTCAAAAAAAAACAGAGGATCACGGTGTGGAAGCGGCACGGAGTTGGATGAGTACTGAATTGGAAAACACAGATACAGAGGATTATTTTACTGCAGATGTGGGCGAGGACAGGAAGGCATATATAGAAGCAGAGCGGTATAATCAGGAAATTGACAATGACAGTAGTTTTCTCTGGATGGAGGGTTCTAATTTTATAGAAGAAGAAACAATAGAAACTGAGGAAATGCAGAGTGAGTATTACAGTAGCTTTGGCATGGATACCAACGGCTATACAGAGAAATTTCATGAACTGGCAGATGCGTATCGAAAGTGCATGGACAAGATCACCTTTACAGAGGAAGATGGAAAGGAACAGGCAGAACAAGTTTTAGAGGATTTAGGTATCGATGGAATGGGCCTTGTAGATTCTGATCGTACCGTGTGGTTCCCGAATGGCGCATGTTCAGAGCGCAATGGTCTGGGACTTGGTAGTGATGCTTTGTGGCAGGGAGATCTGGATAGAGGATTACCGGGATATCTGTATTGTTTTTCGAAAAGTGTAGAGGGTATTACTTCAGTTCCTGATGGCGTGGTTGCGGAAGAAACAGTGGATAGTTATGTGCCTCCGTTCCAGGTAGAAACAATCTCTATTCTGATAACAGAGGAAGGAATTAAATATTTTAAATGGGATGGGATATCGGAAGAAGTCTGTACGGTGACGGAAAATACAAAGCTTCTGCCTTTTGAAAAAATACAGGCAAAGCTGACAGATCAGATTTTTTATTGGTATTCCGGAAAAGGCCAGTCTGCCAACGACACTACCGCACTGGAGTATGATGTGGTAAACGCAAAATTGCAGTATACTTATACCACAGCCTATCAGGAGCCGAAACACGCATGGTTGGTTCCAGCATGGATTTTTACTGTCAGGGAAAGTATTGGTGGAAATTCTCTACAGGAGCTTTCTTATGTGATCAATGCTTATGATGGCAGTGTGATTGGAGAAGCATATTAGGGTTCAGCGACACTTGAATTTTTATTGACCATAGAATTACAAGGTTTATCATGAGAATAATAAATATGCGATATTTGGCTTGGATATATAACAGGTAAGAATAGGAATAGTGCAAATGATTAAGCTCGCATTGATTGATAACGGTATACCTTATCATATGAGAAATAACAGGAATCAAAGGATTGTTCATAAATCTTTTTTGGCTTCTAAATGCGATCCAAGTGAGTATAAAGACGATAAATCATTCCATGGCGCTGTATGCGTCGGAATTATCACAAGCATATGTAGTGATATAGAATTATGGGACTTGAATGTGACTGACTCTGCAGGAACAACACAGATCACAGTTTTGCTGGAAGCTTTGGAATGGTGTATTCAAAATAAAATAAAGTTAATTCACATGAGTCTTGGAACAATCAATTATTTTGATATTAAACCCTTATGGATTCAAATAAAAAGATTACTTGATGCTGATGCGATTATAGTAGCAGCATATCATAACAGAAATATAAAGACTTATCCAGCTGCATATCCAGGTGTTTTTGGTGTCAGGCAGGATCGTTATGGTCTTTTGGGAAATGGTCAAATTCTGTTTCAAGAACAAAAAGGTTATAATATTGAGAATTCTATTATAGCAAATTTTTCGTGGAATGGGATCGTAAATCAAGCCAATAGTTATGCGGCTCCTGTTGTCACTGGACATATTGCTACATATTTAAACAGAAAGCCCACAGCAGGATTTGATGATGTTATGGACTTTTTGATGACTATAGCAACGCATAAATCTGATTATCCGGATATACTAGAAAATGTAATAAGGGATAAAACCAATATAGAGATACCGGTAATTGCCGGTATTGATTTAGATTACGAGGAAATGATACAGCTAAAAGTGATGTTTAGTCAGAACGGTTATTACGCAATAAATCTGCAGAAAAATCCTTTAGATGAAAATGTAATTCCTTTAGAATATTATGACGATTCCAATGAGTCATTGAACGATATCCTTTATACAGTATATATAGCTTATGAACCTGATATTATTCTTTTGAATCAAGAGGAAGAAATATTTGAAAGTAGTAAGGCATCAGATATAGATATGTATATTGTGCGTAAAAATAATATGTATGAATTGTATGCAGAAGATCGAATAGGAATAACTTACAATATAGAGGATATATATGAGCTTGTTTGTCAATATTTTGCTTAACGAATAGTGAGGATGGCAATTGGATATGAGAGAAAATGGGAAAACATGGTATCGAATTTGTAAAATGTTGTGTGAATATAAAAAGTATTTTCCAGGGATTATCTGTTGCCTTTTGGGTTCATCATTCATAACGTTTATACACCCACTGCTTATAAGACAAATAACAGATTGTGGTATATTGCAGAAAAACATGAAATACATTCTTTTATTTTCTGTTATATTAATAATAATTTCTTTAACCCAGCAAGAGTTAAATATAATCCAAACAAAATTATTTTCAAATGTACATAATCAGTTTACACATTCTCTCTATAAAAAGACTTACTGGAAAATCAATAGGATGAAAATACAGTATTTTGCTGAAAGAGGAAGTGCAGAGATTATAAATACAATTGGTATGGATATTGATAATGTGTCATCTGTTGTGGATCAGATTACTCAGTTTTCTATATCATCAATTCTCCAAATAATAGGAGGAGTAGTTGGGCTGTCCTTATTAGACTGGAAATTAGCAATATTGATAGAAGCAATTATTCCACTGAAATTTATAATAGTGTCCTATTGTGCAAACAAGAAACGGGAAGTGTTTGAACAGTGGATTGAGGATAAACGAAAGTTTATGAGTTGGTTTGCCGAGTGTATAAATGGAATTCATGAAATGAAGCTCTGGAATCTGTTTCAGGTAAAAAAATCTCAATTTGAAGGTCTGCAAAAAGATTTGATGGATTCATATAAAAAGAACGCAATGCTAGATGAATATAGTACTGTCAGTGTTGTAGTAATAGACACGGTTGTAAATGCGTTATTATATATATTAAGTGGGCTTTTTATAATAAAAGGAGAATTCACTATAGGCGGAGCATTTGCTTTTATTACATATTGAACAAGCAGAGGAGCATATTTACAAGTTCTCAGGCATTGATGAAGGCAATATACCTAGACTATAAAAAATTTGAGATAGGAGGAGCGAAAAGTGTCAAAAAAAGAAAAGTGATCCTTATGTAAACGCTCCATGTCTAAGAAAAAATGGAAATGGACAAGCGCCTAGTCTTGGAGTGTATCTCAAAACTAGGCGTTTACATTATTGAGGCAATATATTTTACAAGTGTTTGTAGGAACCGTTAGTGCTTGGTGAGAAGAATACTTTTTGCCAGAGCAATTCCAGCTTGTGGATACAATTCTTGAATTGCTTGATATTTTTCTTCAATCAATTCGGGTTCGTCTGCCCATATATCCTCATAAATTTTCAAGGCTTTTTTAAAATGGGTTTTCGCTTGCGAAATATTTGCAGTGATCAGGCAGATACTTCCAAGGGATTCCTGTACCTGGGCATAATCCAAACAGTGGTTTGAATTATATTCTTTGATAATCTGTGCTAATTTCTGAAGAGCAGACAGGGCAAGGTCAGGTTCTTGTATTTCAATTAAGAGGACAGCATAATTATTAATCTGAGGAATACTGTCATTAGTATAAAGAAGCTGGTATTGTTGTAAAAGAGAGATACCCATTTTCATGTGCCTTTTAGCGAGATCAAGTTGTCCGTTGATTCGGTAAAGCCCTCCAAGATTGGAATGGAGGTTGGAAACCAGGTGGGCATTTTCTTTTGTGGTTTCTTTTATTTGAGCAAGTGCTTCTTTTTCTAATTTTATCGCTTTTTCTGTTTTGGGTTCCAGAGTTGCCTGATAATCCAATAGTAAGGCACGGTCAGATGCAGTCCCGTAAGTATTTGCTTTTATAAAATGCTGTAGTTCCTGGATGATTTTTTTCATACCCTTTTGATAGTGGTACTTCTCCATATATGGAAAAACATCTTCTAAAAATAACAGGTATTGGGGAATATCGTCCTTTTCAATGAAAAGCATGATGTTTTCTACTGTTTGAAATAATTTTTTATAATAGCTAACTTCAATGCCATGCATCAAACATATTTTTTGCAGAGAATCCAATAACGTGTGGCAGCTTGTAACAGAAGGTGCGGTCTCGGAAACTGCAATTTCCTGAATCATTGGATGCAGAGAAATAGTATGCCGGAGACTTGACTGTACAAAACCTGTCTCGATCAGATCATTCACGTCATTTAAAGTAGGCAGCTCCAGCCATTTGGAAAATATACGGGCAGAAATACCAGATGAAGGCATAAAACACATATTGCACATAATATCCTGCTGTTTCCGTGATAAGGAGTATAACGAAAACAGGGTATGGATATGGTTGTAATAGGTGGCTTTTTTGCTCTGACCATCTTTCATTACTTTAATCTTATCTTCATTATGAAGAGAAGCCTTTTCCTCTTGAAGTTTTATCAATAATTGCTCTGGAGTTAAAATTCCATTTTCCAGAAGTTTGGCTGCCAGTTCGACAGCAAAAGTATGGTAGTGTACAGTTTCTATGATTTTTTCTACGATTGCCCGGTTTTCCTCTGCTTCTGAATAAAATACAGATGTCAGTTGAAAAAGAGTGGGTATATCTTTCAGTTCTTTTAATTGAAAACTACAGTATTCAGACAGTTGGCTTCTGGTTGTAAATAAAACCCGGCAACGGTATTTTAATACGACTGACAGGCAACTGTCCTGTGTGGATGTGACATTAAAATTGTCTATGATCAGCAGTGTATCAGATTTCAAAGAGCGTAAGAAACGGTTATGTCTTTGAAAACGTTCCTGCTCACTGATTTCTGGTGGATCATCAATAAAATCCATGTCTACAATATCTTGATATAGATTACCGGTGTATTCCATATAGAGAATATTGGTGTACTGTTTTCTGTATTGCTTTGCATAGGCTTTAGCAAGCTCGCTTTTTCCAATTCCGGCAATTCCATAAAGAAATATATGTCGGTTCTCTTCAAACAAAGTATGGAGTTCATCCAGTTCTTCTTCTCTTCCTAGAAAATGACGGCATGGTTTTGGGACTTCGCTGTCCATAATGTAATCCAGAACAATCGGAGATAGAACACCTCCTGCAATCAGTTTTTGATTTCTTGTATCACGTTTAATAAATTGCCGTTCCATACCAAAAGAAAGTACTTTTGCTAAAAACAACAGCCTTGAATCAGAAGGTTTATATAGAGATACAAGTTCCTGCTTTTTTGTATCCGAAATCGTATCGTCCTGTATGAATAACGTGTAAATGTCCTGTATAACCATGTTGCAGTCTGCCATTAAGGGAAGTAAGTTCCGCTGAATGGTTGTTGCCAGTTTTTTCTGATTGCTGGGTTTTGCATAATATGAGGTTATTTTGGGACTGATTTTTGCTTGTCCGGTTATCCAGCGGCAAATTAGACCATTATCCATAGAAAAATCTTCATTTATCGGATCATTCATAAAATCTTCAAATAATTCGTATAAAAAATCAGGTTGGTTCATCTGATTGCTTTCACTGATTTGATTTTTTAGGCATGTGCTAATAGAAGAAAAATCACATCGTTCCAACAGAAATCCCTCCTTTGGTTTTCGTGTTTTATATTCTTAAAGTCTTTTTATTATAACACGAACAAATGTTCCGGACAATAGGAATTGATACTGTATAGGAAGAAAATGAATCTTAAAAACTCAATCTGCGGTCAATTTCAATTCAATGTGATTGGTGCAGAATAATTTTAGAATGTAATCAGGCTTTCGAAAGCCGAATTCAATTCATACAGAACTTTTGTACAATCCTGCCGGCATAGGATGTAGAGAGAACTGTATGCTGAAGGAGGCATATAGCATGAATACGTTATTTGATTCTGTAGAAGTTCTGGATACAAAAAAAGAAATCCAAAAAGAGAATGTAAGCTATGAACATGCAGGATATCAGATTCGAGTGCATTTTAATGGGGAAAAGACATTGATCCAGTGCATTCAGAATCTTACTGAACGAAAAATTGCAGGTTGATTTTCTTAAGTTCTTGTTGTAAAATAAAGACAATTAAAGACAATGACTACGCAAGACCGATGAAAAGAGGGATAGAATGTATCAGGCAGGAATTTATTGCCGAATTTCCATTGAAGAGCAAAATAAAGAGGGTGAATACAGCAATAGTATTCACTCTCAGATTCAGATGGCAAGAGATTATATTGCAGAGAATAAAGATATTGCAGAGAAAAAAGTTTATGTAGACGATGGGGCTTCTGGAAGTAATTTTGAAAGAACTGAATTTCGGAGGATGCTGGCAGATATTGAGCTTGGTGTTATCAATATGGTGATTTTTAAGGACGTATCTCGACTTGGAAGAGAACATATTGATACCAACTATTATCTAGGCAAATATTTCCCGGAGAAACAGATTCGGATTGTTTCGATTCTGGATAATTATGATTCAGCCGTTGGAACTTATGATGAAATGTTAGAAATAAAAACTTTGCTGAATGATATGTATTTGAGAGATACATCCAGAAAGATTAAGACAACGATTCAGACCAAAAGAAGTATGGGCGAATATACTCCGAAACAGCCCCCCTTTGGATATGTGAAAAGTAAAACAATTCATAATCATCTGGAAATTGATCCTTATGCAGCCGAGGTTGTTCGAAGAATTTACAGAATGTATCAAAATGGATTTGGCTGTACGGTTATTTGCAGGACTTTGAATGAAGATGAAATCCCTTGTCCCGCAAAATATAAAAAGGAAGTTTTAAAAACCAATTATGTATGGGATTCGGGAAAAGGTCTGTGGACATCGTCTACTGTAAGTGGAATTTTAAAGAATCCGGTCTATACTGGGGCGGTTGTGATTCGGAAACATGAAAGACCGTCTTATAAGCTGAAATACAAAAAGGCAATTCCCCTGGAAGAAATGGAGCTGGTGCCGGATGCACATGAGGCAATCATTTCTAAAGAAGAGTTTGATAGGGTTCAGCAAATAAGAAAGGGGCGCAGAGTTTCCTATTTTGATAAAAACAATGAACCACATAAATATGTGGGACTGCTCTTTTGTGGGAAATGTAAAACAGCCATGCGAAAACGTTATCTGGCATCTCATAAAGACTATGACGGATATATGTGTGGTTTTCATCAGAAGCAGGGGCAGAATTACTGTGAGCTGAATCATATTACATTTGAAAAGCTGGATGAACTGGTTGTATTTGCAATCAACCAGCAATTGAAACAGATGAAGATGGATATGAAGAATCTGGAAACTCAGATCAGACAGAAACAGCCGGAACTGGATGGTAAAATTGCAAAATTGCAGGCAAAAATAGAAAGAAATCTGGAATACCGGAAACGAGCATATGAACAGTTTATGGATGAAGTACTTTCCAAAGAGGAATATCTGGAATTAAAACAGATGTATGAAACAGAGAATCAGAAATATCAAAAAGAATTATCAGAACTGAACCATGAAGAGCAAAGGCAGCGGGCGGCGGTCAATGAAACAAAGATATGGTTGGAGCACTTTAATCGCAGAAGAATAACGGTAAAGCAGCTTACCAGAGAAGCGCTTGTGGAGTTAGTTGATAAAATTTATGTATATCCAGAGCAGAAAATAGATATATATTTTAAGTTTGCTTCAGTAGAGAGTTCACCAGATAGAATACTTGAGAAAGATGGGGTGATATGATGTATCAGATGGGTGTATATTGTCGTCTGTCGAAGGATGATGGAGAGAATAAAGTTAGTGAGAGTATTGAAAATCAGATGAAACTGATTCGTGAGTATGTGACTAAATCAGAGGATCTGGAAATCGCAGATATTTATATTGATGACGGTTATTCGGGGCTTTATTTTGCGAATAGACCGGAATTTCAGCGGATGATGGAGGATATCTACAAAGGGAAAATTCAAGGCGTTATTACGAAAGATATTTCCCGGCTTGGGCGTGAACATATTGAAACCAGTAACTATATTGAGCGTGTTTTTCCATCTTTGGGTGTGCGTTATATTGCAATTTTGGATGGCGTGGATTCTGTTCATCACAGTAATGAAGAATTGGCACAGTTTAAGACGTTGTTTAATGATATGTATAGTCGTGATATATCTAAGAAAATCAGAGGTGCATTGACCGCCCAGAAGAAACGGGGACAGTTTATGTCTGGGTTTGCCCCATATGGATATGTAAAAGATCCGGCAGATAAGCATCATTTTCTTGTAGATGAAGAAGCAGCTAAAGTGGTACGGAGAATCTTTTATATGAGTTTGGAAGGATATTCCAGGGATGGTATTGCAAAGAAACTGAATCAGGAAGGAATTCTGACACCGTCAGAGTATAAGAGAAAGGTGCAGGGATTGAAATATGCCAATGCATTAGAAAAAGCGGGTGCAAAGGGCTGGGCATATCCTACGATCAATGTAATTTTGCGAAACAGAGTTTATACAGGGGCTATGGTACAGCATAAATCAGAAAAGATATCCTATAAAGTGGAAAAGTATCAATATATTCCAGAGGAACAGCAGTATATTGTGGAAGGAATGCACGAAGCAATTATTAGCAAAGATACTTTTGAGCAGGTACAGGAACTTATGAAGAAAAGAACACGGACACCGGGATTTAATAGCGAAGTGAGAAAGGTAAATCCATACGCAGGAATTATTGTTTGTGGAGATTGCGGATATAATTTCCAGAGGGTTACTTGTCGGGACGGTTATGAGTGCGGTACCTATCACAAAAAAGGAAACACAGTTTGTTATTCTCATTTCATTAAAAAAGAAGTATTGGATTCTATTGTAAAAAATGAAATCCAAAGACAAGCGGAACTGGCACTGAAAGAAAGTGATAAGGATGAAATATTAAAAGTAGCAGATAGGAAGAAGGAGGTGCAGAGACGATGTGCAGAAGCAGACCAGCAGATTGAACGGTTACAAAAAGAACTTGCGGCTGTCCAAAAGTATAAAAAGAAAACTTACGAAAATTATGTAGATGGTGTTCTGGATAAAGAAGAATATCTCTCCTATAAGGCAGAATATGAAAAGCAGGATAAAGATATCAGGGCGAAGATTCAGTTGGCAGAACAAGAGAAAGACAGCTTTGGAGAGGCAGAAGAATCTTATGAAAACTGGATAGAGAAATTTATCAAGTATGGAACATTATCCGAAGTGACAAGAGAAATTGTGACAGAATTGATTGAAAAAATTGTTGTGAATGGAGATAAGAGCATTGATATTGTATTTAAGTATCAGTCGCCTTATCCGGTAGAAAAACAGGCAGTGTAAAGACTGCAAATTTTTTTACAGTAATTTTCCCCTAGTTATAATGAACACACAGAGGGGATTCTCTTCTGGAAAACTATATTGATACAGTTGCGGCCATGGGGCGGACTGTGATCGTTACAGGAACCGGAAATAACGGCAGCCAGCCCTGTCATGCAGGAGGAATCCTGCAGCAGGGGAAAACAGAAGAAATCCAGTTGGCGGTGGGAGCTTTTGAGCCCACATTAAATGTACAGTTATGGAAGGATTATGAAGATGAGATGGAAATTTATCTGGAAAGTCCGTCCGGAGAACGGATCGGTCCATTATATGAAAGGCTGGGGCCACAGCGGCATCTGCTGGAAAATACAGAGCTTCTGATCTATTATGGAAAACCCGGTCCCTATCAGCTGTCCCAGGAAATCTACATAGATTTCATTCCTGAGGGTAATTATGTGGACAGCGGTGTCTGGAAAGTTCTTTTAAGTGGAAAACGTGTGCGCTCCGGGCAGTATTTCCTCTGGCTGCCGGGTGGAAATGTACTGAATCGCGGAACCGGGTTTTATTCTCCGCGGGCTGTGGGAACTTTGACGATTCCTTCCACTGCCGGAAAAGTTATTTCTGTTGGAGCTTATGATTCCAGACAGAATGCCTACGCAGATTTTTCCGGAAGGGGAAGTCAGTTCCTGCCGATCCGGAAGCCTGATCTCGCAGCTCCCGGTGTATCCATCTCCGCCCCGGTTCCCGGCGGAGGCTACGCCATTGTCACCGGAACCTCCTTTGCGGCACCCTTTGTCAGCGGAAGCGCAGCTCTGCTTATGGAGTGGGGAATCGTGAAAGGAAATGATCCGTTTCTTTATGGAGAAAAGGTGAAGGCATACCTGCGGAAAGGCGCACAGCGTGTGGGCGGGTATGAGGAGTATCCGAATGTGGAGGTGGGGTGGGGGGAGGACGTTATAATAAGGTTACATTGAAGAAAGTCAGTAA